>ODAJ012147623.1_pt1 | contig 100772 bp, 153 predicted proteins | sample 1539241 | NCBI WGS metagenome assembly ODAJ01 (sample SAMN02144231, study PRJEB22623) | gut metagenome | biome: sheep rumen | host: Ovis aries | place: New Zealand | reverse complement strand
CATGCTTGACAATATATTGTCAGGAAAAATACATTGTACCAACGTGGATTACGATGTCCACTATAATGGTCCTCATGGCTGGCCGTGGGGAGAGCGAGAGGAGCACGGATTAGAAGCGCTACGGGAGGATATCAGAGATATACCTGAAGCAAATCCCTGGTCGTGGAGTTATAAACACGTGAATATTTGGGTAACGCTATGATTACAAGTAAATTAAGGGTTATTGATAATGGATTGTCAGTAACCTCTCGGGGAGTGTTTAAATTTCGTCGAATAGATGAAATTACGGCACCTTTTGAGTACAACGATGAGTATTTTCAGCCTGTGGTTACAAATGATGCTGACGAGGCTGTAATGTGGTTTCTGAACACAACACCATTTAGAGAGGCTGATGGTAGTAAACATTGGCCAACAAAATTGGTGGTGTGTTCTGATATATTGGATATACACATCGAGCTGGATCGTAATGTGGTGCAGCAAATATGGGAAAAGTATGTGTTTGAACACAGGTTGTGTTTGCATTCCATACTGTCTATAATCGACTCTGAATGGGAATTATAGCAAAGAGCCTGACCAGCCTAGCTGGTTGGGCTTTTACCCTGGGGAGACCCCAAACCCCCTTATACGCAAATCATACGCCCGCTATACGAGACAGCAATGTATGCAAAAGCTAACTCGTTTTGAGTCTAGTTGATGCAGTGAGATTGGTTAGACATCCATGTACACACATTGCGATGTATTATCTGATAATTCACTTATTGTTAACTAATTAATATATAGCGTTTTATGGAAATCATTGCAAGAAGAGGTACTATTGATCACATCGAAGTATCTGACACAGAGTTCAACAGAGTTGACAAAAATGGCAACACCATTACAGTCAAGGGAAAGATGTATGCGTTCTACGTAAAGACGGGAAGCGTATTCTGTTCAGGCGATCCTATCCCGATGTTTAGGTTTGAAGGTCGAAACGAGAGCTTTATAGAGCCGTTCAAGAACCTGAAAACTGAACTCATCCAGGGTAGAGATGTCATTACAGCCGCAACAATTCGCGCTGCCGAATGCCCAGAAGAATTGAAGCCGTACATGACAGCTGACGGAAAATTCATCGGTGACGATGGCACAGAATACATCTCATACGGAGAATATCTGCTCACCCTCGGCACAAAGAATGCAGCACACCCGAAAGACGGAACTCGAGCAATCGCAACGGCAAACTTGCCGATTTCAGATGGCCTGATGAGTTACGTACGACTCGATCGCAACGGCAAACCAAGAAAGCGTGCCAATGGACAACTGCTCATCCAGAAAACATTGAACGTTGCAACAGTCTTAGACTGGGACGAACCGAAACAATGTTGGACAGCAGGTGCCGGCGGAACAACTCCTCTGGAACAGCTACGTGCGGAGATAAACAATCAACTCGAAAACAATCAGTTGAAACTCTTTGACATTCCAAAAGAGAACGACGATGAAGACGAGGACAACAACGATGTGGCAAGTACCAAGGTCGAACAAGACTAAACCACAATCCGACATTACGCGGGCGCGCTTCGGCGCGCTTCGCGTTTGAACGTCTAACTAAATCCCACATATACGCAAGAAATCAATTCAACAAACAAATATATACAAATATGTGTAGAACTCATAAAGTCACACAGGCCGAATGTATTGCCTTTAATGTGTGGAGGCAACAAAATACAGGCCGAAAGTTCTCTCAACCACAGCTGATTGGGGAACTGACACAAATATTCGGGTTCCCAATTTATTGGGACACAGTCTCAGAGATGACAAGAGGTATTAATCCTCCAATAATCAAACATGGAAATACAAGGGATGCAAAGTTCTTTGTAAATCCAAAGCCAGTCTTCATTGGACGTTTACAAACAGCGTTCAATAAGACAATAACAAAAGAAGAGTTGAAACTTTCAAAAGAAGAAGAAACTCTTCAGAAAATGATTGAAGTAAATCCATTCTTTGCAATTTCTATCTTGAAAAAGATGGGATTCAGAGTGCAAAAGATAGAATATACCGAAATCTGATTCAAGTTCATAATTTTGTTAATAGATGAATACTGTTCCCAACAGTCTGTGAAGATAGTTGGGATTTTTGTTGAAATTAATCAATAAAACAACATATATGAGAAAACTATTCTTAATGCTTGCTATGTTGATGTTTTTGGGTATATCAAATGCCTATTCCCAAGAGTACAAAAGGAACGGTGATACATTTACCGTGACCAGTAAAACACAAACCAAAAGTGAACCAGTGAAAACGAAGTTCGTATATGAGAAAAATGGAGTTAAGTATCCTATTTATATCTCATCTACAGGGTCGTGTTTTGTTGTGCGTACTTCCAAAAAAGGGAAAGAATACAAACAATATCTCGGTAAAGAAATAAGTGCCGAGATTTGCAAAGAACTGGGCATAGAGTATAAACCTAAAAAATAACAATATGAGCAGAATGTTTCAACTCGCCGTAAAAACGCACGAGGCGAGAATCTCTGAGAACGGCGACGGATATGTCGCCGAAGTAACGAAGTACGGGAAGATGCATGCTAATCCTGAAACATGTATTCTGAACAACTTAAACTACATTATAACCCACCCAAGGCAAGAATTTACCTTGATGGATTATGATGAAGATGAGGGCGCTATTCGTTAGCGCCTTCATACTACGTAGAATCAATCTTAAAAATCAAAGTATTATAAAAATGCAAGAAACAAAACACTTGAATATCGCAGCAACATTGCGATATGCTCCTAAAGGGCTTCCGCTTTACAGCCCTATTTGTGGAGAATGCAAATTTGAAAATTGTACTAGTGAAATAATCAAAGTTTCTACTAAAGATCAATATCTTCACTTCTACAAAAATGGCCAATACTACGAAAATCAAGGTGAATGCCTTTTGTTCCCATCAAAAGAACATCGAACATGGGATGGATGGCAAAAAATTCTTCTGCCTCAAAGCATCGGCAGCATTTGTGCAACAAATGAGCCAAACCCAAAATTATATCTTTGTGATTCAAAAGGTTTAATCGGGATTAAAGGTGACTATTGCAGTTTTTGGAAAAACATACCAACACGCGATATCGAACTTCTGGGTTACGCTTCACCAGAAGAAACCAAACAATTCTTCACAATGCTCAAATCGTGGGATCGTGAGTGGGACGGTAAAAAAATCATAAGAAAACAATGCGATGAACAAAGATGGAGAGACAATACAAATGCCAAAATAAATGGTTTTTATATTGGTATGCATACTTCTGAAATTCATTATATACCCACAAGGCCTAATGTCCCGTTCAATTATAATGTTTTTGCAACAGAAGAACAAGCCAAAAGCGCATTAGCCATGGCACGAATAAGTCAAATCATGGCACACGATAAAAGATTTGGTGGTGTTGTTACCGATGAAGAATGGCGTTCTGGAATTGTGGTGGCTACTATCGACAGAATAGACAACCTACCAAGGCCAAATTTAGGCGCCAGAATGTATCGGTTCCTTGCTTTCCACACAGAAGAACAACGCGATTTGTTCCTCAAAGAGAACAAAGATTTAGTAAAAGACTATTTGATGATTAACGAATAAAAACATGGTAAACATAGCCAATCGAGGCATGTAATTTTATGTTCATTTATGTTCATTTTTTTATATTTTGATGATATACAGCGGTTCGTGAGAATAGCTGTATTCTTTAGACAGCTTGGGAGTCTATAAAATGCACACTGACGAGACCAAGACGAAACATCATTGAATGTCTGTGTTATACCTCCACAGTAAACACAATAGTAAACACAATACCGTTAAACTTTTTTAGCACCATGGTTCGTGAGAATAGTGGTGTTTTTAGCATAAGACAGGTTGCTGGATTTTACAAGACTGAAATTGAGATTGAGAAAGAAGTATAAGTCTATATGAGGGCCTATCGTAAGATAAAAATTCATTAGCATCAGAATCTCTATTTGCGCAAAAATCTCAATCAGACTGCAGTTAGTCAGCATTAAATAAGGAAACTGGCATTAACAAAACAAAGCCGTGATATAAAGGTAGCAGTTCTTAATAGTGAATGAACACTCGGCCATTAAGGTGAACTGTGTATTTGTTTGTGTTAATCTAAGCCTGTCTTTTTATTGAGATATGGTGTAATGGTAACACTACAGATTTTGGTTCTGTCATTCCAGGTTCGAATCCTGGTATCTCAACAATAGGGCCCTATACATAAAAACAATAACAAACCAGGGTTTAGGAATGTATCCATATTTGTGTAAAACAAGGGCCCTTTTATTTGAATCAATCAAAACAAAAAATATATGAAAACATTAGTGTATTTTTTAAAGACATTGTGTTTAGTACAATTACCGTTTGTGATATTCAAGATATTGAACATCTGGGATATTACATGGTTTGTAACGTTCCTTCCGACAATCACTATGGTTGGTCTGATTCTCACAACTCTAATAATAGAGATATGTATTCAATGGATTAACAACAAATTCAAAAAATGACAGCACTACCGATGTTCTTAGGAATAATAATCGGAGTATTGTTGTTCCTTCTCTGTAAAAATGAAACTCGTACTCACTAACATCAAGAGCGTTCCTAAAGACAAATTAGTGAACGCTCTGAATGATCTATTTTACGTCTATAAAAAATCCTACTGGGAGAATAAATACGATGAAGAAATAGGATCAGATGAGATTACAATTGCTGAAAGTACCGACGCTGTATATATGATGCATAAGCAAATATATGTACGGGAGCATCTAAAATGGCTTAATAAACATTGGAATAGTAACATTCTGTTAAAAGTAGAATACAATGAAAATTGATTTGTTAAAAATTATAACAGATGCAAAAAAGATCTATTGGGAAGATAAATGTACAATAGGAATATGTAGTGCAATAAGACTTTCAATTATTCAACAGAATACCATTGTTAATAACGTCTATCTTACTTATTATGTTGAAAAACATATAAAGAAAACAGTACACAAACCACCAAAACACTATTATCCACTTAAAGCAAGACACATATCGCCATATTACGAGGGATATTGGTGGAAATTAGATGATGTTGAATCAAGGTTGAAAAGATTCGATGAATACATTGAATACTTTAAGAAACCTGAAAACAGATATCTCGAGGTATGAATTGCGTATATCCAAAAAAGGTTAAAGTAACCTTCAGAACAAACTACAGAACGTTAAACAATCTTCTCAAAGAAAAGCTACATGCTAACGGAGAGTCTCTCAATGGTCAATCAGAAGTGGTTTTATATAACCGCGATGATGAAGACTTATTATTCGATGCAAAAATGGCTAACTTAATATTAGTAAACCAAAAACAAAAATATCCAGATTTCAATAACCTGGAAAGTCTAAATGAGCTTTCAGACACACTTAAAAAAGACATTGATGATGTAAAGTTTATATAAACAATATGACTTACAAACAATACAAACCAGGGCAAATCGTAACGCTCTATGGTAAAAAATATAGAATTATAAAAAATCCACAAGGATGCCGTAATTGTCATTATTTTACATTACCCATGAAACGTACATGTAGGTGGTGTATTATTCACCTTGACGAAAACTCATCTCTGCAAGAAATAAAACCTAAACATGAGTAGGTACTAGTCTCATGTAAGTAACAAACTTAATCAATAAGCAAATGGAAGGTAATGTACCACAATATAAACCTGGTCAATTTGTGAAAGTAAATGTCCCAGGTAGATATAGAATGGCTTTTATTAAAGGAACAGTGGAAAATGTGCTCTCTCAGCCAATTAACGCTTGTAAAAAATGTGTTCTCTCAGACAAATGCTATCTTTCTGGACCTGTTTTGTTTAGAAACAACAAAAATTGCGTAAAAACACTAGGTTGGGGTGGATATGTTGTAAAAGTTAAATAAGTATGACAAGTATAAACAGACAACTTATTGTTGGGCGAATAATATTCGTAGTAACACGTTGTGAAAAACATTCTGATTATGTAGAACAAGTATTTCTTACAAAAAAGAATGCAGAAGAGTATTGTAATAAATACAACAACGACAAAAACGAATACACAAGATGTATAACTAAAGTAAGAGTAAAAAAATGAAAGAAAAGGAAGAAAAACAAGAACATCACGATGAGCAAGAAGAACACGCACATCTCCTGACACAACATGCTCAGTAAAAAATGAAAACAAAAAAATTTGATCTTAGAACATTAAAACCTTTTGATTTGATACTTGTAAGAGACCATGATCTTCAAGAATGGCGTCTTGAACTTTTTCAGGATTATACTGACGGTATAGTTCATTCTTTAGGAAATCACTGTTGTAATCAAGTAGTTCCGTATAATCACGATACTAAATATTTATTTGATATACGGGCAGTAAAAGGTTTTGTAAAAACTCCTCCTGATTATTATAAAACATGGGAGGATGTGTCAATCTTCTAACACAACATGCTCAATAACCCAAGTATAGATGGGGAAGTTCTATACAAGTAAATAATTTTAATCAATAAAATTATGTATAGGGAAGAAAATATAAAAGACGCAAAAACCCTAGCTAGAAAGCTCTTTTCTGAAAATGCCCGCACATCTGAAAATGCCCGCACAAAACTCGAAATAATGAAACAAGTGTGGAACATGTACAAATGCGAAACATTTGGACTCAGGGAAGCAAAAAACGTTGTAGACGAAGTACAGGAAGAATTTGAAAACCCACTTCGCTCAAAAGCGCTCAAGACGGCAAAAGAATCTCTTCAAAAAGGAGAAAATAAATTAACTGCAATAAAACACGTATTTGAAGAATGTGGACATTTGACACATGACTCAAACGGAACAAATGGATTTTCGCTTAAACAAGCAAAAGACATTGTAGATAAAGCGCACATAGAATTACTGCATCAAACCCAGGACATCGCACATATCGACTTTTCACAAATACGTCAAGACATGGATCTGTATTCAGAGCTTGTAGAAAAAATAGAGGGATTAGAATCTCAAATAAGACTCATCACCAAAAAATACCCGTACATAAAATTCCCAAGATATGCTGGAGAACCAAGTCAATCCACCACGCAAAAATAAAAAGCGTAAAACATTCGACGATAAAGCAGATCAACGTTGTCGAATGATCCTTAAAACAAAGGATAAAACATCAAGCTTTGAATTGTGTTCAAACATGCCTACAGCATTTGCACAATTGCTGGAACAAAAGATAAAATCTTATATCAAGAAATATCAAGGAAAGACTAATTGGAGGATTGCATATGTCAGGTAAAAACGAGTCTTATGAAAGTTTCAGACCAGGCTGTCTATACCGAATAAACAATGTTCGAGTGAGAGCAGTAAAAACAAAAAAAGAATGTGAAGGATGTTGTTTTAACAATCCGATCACATGTCCGAACATAAAATGTTCAAACAGGGAATCAGACACCCTTCCGTGTTGGTATAACTTTATAATCTTTATAAGAGTATGATTCCAATACCATCACGCCATACACTATTTGAAATTTGCAACGATCGTGGAATCACATTATATCTAAGCATATTTAGAAACGTGCCTGAACAATGTTTCTGTGTATGGTCAGAAAACGAATCTGATTTCGCAAAAAGAGCCTTTATGTGTGATTTAACATGTATGTGTTACTTTATGACACCACATGATTTCTACACACTTACATCATTAATAGGTGAGGAGGAATAACTCCTCACCTTTGCACAATTTAATGCACTACCTAACGGTAAAGGTCCAAAGTCCTAATTGCAGATGGGATTGTGCGTTGAGTTTTATTCTTAGTTTCTCATAAAAAACAAGACAAAAACAATTTAAAAACAATTCAAATCATTATCAAAATGAAACAAGCAGCATTAATTATTGCTCTTTTTGCTTTGTTGTTTTCCGGAATTGGATTACTCATAGCAAATCAATCCTCTAGTAGAATGAGAGATCTACGTAGAGAAATCAGAGCAGATGTCGTTGACTCTGCATCTGTAGTAGACATTGTTGATCAAATGATCAACGAGTTCAAAAACCCAACGTTCGCGTCTCCATCGGAGGTATACGCTTATGTTCAATCAAAGCAAGCGGAACAAGATCTCTTGCAAGAATTTCTATCACTACCAGTTGATAAACTTATCAACGTTGCCGAAGTATGCATAAAAGCGCAAGGATATGCTACAATGGTAGATATAGTAAATTCATACAACGAACATAAGGAAGTATACGACAACATGCCAACGACGCCAATAGAACCGGAAATTGTATCACCTCCTGATAGCAATAAAACACAAAAATTACAGGAGATGAAGATAATCGTCGGTAACGAGACCATAAATGTTCAACCACAGAAATCGCCGGAGCAATGAAAAGAGAATTAAATTGTTTAACGATTGGATGGGTTGGTAGAAAACTCACTCCAGAAGAAATCACTAGTTTGTGTAGATTCATAAACTACGCAAACGGTACAAGCGGCATAAATCTCAAAAACATAAAACTTGTCCAAATGTCAAACAACGAAATAACCACTACAAACATAGCAGATTTCGTTGAAGAAATCAAGACATTAAACAACAAAGGCGACAAGAAGGTGTCAGAAGAGATACTTGCCAACATCATGTGTGCCGCAAATTCTATCACCGAGAATTTGCATATGCCTGTACAAGATAAAACAAGTTCACAAATCTTCGCTGCAATAGCTGTATTTTGTGCAACAAAACCAAGCTACGAAGTAGCAGGAATGTTGAACAACGTAAAAGTCGTTGTAAAAGGTTGTGAACAATACGGTACAAAAATTCTACCACTGGTACCATCTCTTGTAAAAGCTTGCAAGATGGTAATCAAAACAATCAAAGCAAATGAGTAAACAAAAACAAATAATCGGTAAAAAACGGCATGAAAATGCTATACCGTACCAGAGAGAGAAGAAACAAGACTTCAAAAAACTCATAGCTCAAGAATATGTATAAAGTAGAAGAATACCGTCGACTAAAAAACAACCAGCGTGGTGAACTCATAACATCACACAAATATCCAACAAGGCATGAGGCAAACAATGCGGCATTTGCATTAAAACAACTGTCTAAAAAACAAGTTGTATATGTGCCAATCGACACTGAATGCACAAACGCAAAAACTCACAAACCAAAAGATGTAACAAATAGCTTCTTTGGTATCTTAGTAATAGGTCCAACAGAGGTAAAGAATAAACATTAATCAAAAACCCATTAAAACATTTATCAAAAATGGCAGAAAAAACTAAAGACAAGAAGCCTGCAGAAGCAGCTCAGGCAGTAAACGAAGAAAACGTGATGGAAACCTTGAAGAACAAGAACCATCTTACTCAGGAGAACGTAAAAGCAGCTCTCGAAAGAATCAAGAAAGACGAAGACGAGAAACAACAAGCCGACGCGCGCAATATGATCATGTGTGCGCAGTACAACAACTTCAAGGAGCTGATTGAACTTCGTGCTCGACGCCGTGAAGAAAAGATCACAAAGGAAACTCTTGCTAAGAGCAAGGAAATCCTCGATCAAGTCCTCGATGGCAAGATGACTCCAACAGAGTACAAAACAGCAAAGCAGAAGCTCTACGAAGAGAAGCGCAAAGCCATCGAAGAGTCCAACAAGAAGCTTTCTGAAGACCGCGACGAGCTCCGCAACTCGTACACCGGCGAGTATCGTTACGCTGCCTCGTGGGATTATTAATCCCTATTTTTAGCGTTATTTGTTATAACTCTAGAAAACATTATCCAAAGCAAGAACCTTCGAGTCACGCTTTAAACCTTATGAAACAGAGATACCGTTTGATTCGGGTGAGGAGAAGTAGTAAGGGAAAAATGTGAAATAACACTACATCAAGAACCTTTGAGTCACGATGGGATAATTAGCATCGCACGCACGATGTATAAAATATGCGTCTCTGAATCAACAAAATAATAATGTGTGAGTCATGAACCAGGAGAAATCCTCACATTATCATCAAGGATATACATACAGCCCGTATTCGAGTCTAGAACCAATATATGGTCCACTGTGTATTTGTTTCTACATACGTTTGTTTTGGGAGTGCTATGGAGTAGCTACCTAGCACTCTTTTTAATAAATATGTGTAAAACAAAAAAAATATCATCTGATCAGATGCCGTAAAGATTATTCTTTATGGACAAACAAGAATCTTAGCGTGTAAAGAGATAAACAGTAAGACGGCGGTTCGAATCCGCCCAGGTCCACTATGAGGTGTCAGAGACAGTGCACCCAGTACCACAAAAACCAGTAAGTCTGTGGCAGCATCTCAGAACCTCCCCCAATAACTCCAGGCCAGGAGAACGCGCAATTTGGGGGACAAACAATGAGCTTTCTTTTTAGCTCAATTGACTCTTCATCTCGATAGGGCAGAAATGCCCTATTACGGGCCTGACTTGGTTTTGATTGCTGTGGAAGGAATTACTCGTTACAAAAGTAACAACGCTTTGATATAAAATTAACTGGCAATAATAATGTCATTGACTACACTGGGCTAGCAGCCTAATGGTTCTTATTAAGATTTAAGTCACGTGCTAACTACGAAAGTGAGGATTGGAAGTTGTCTAACTTTTGGAGGCTTGGGGTTCGAATCCCCAACTTCCAACAAATAAAATATCATATGAGCGGATATAAAGAAATGTTAAGAAACAACATCCCATTTGCATTACACATAACATTATTGTGGTGTAATAGTAAGACAAAATTTATAAACCATGTATATGATAATTTCATTCATATACTTGCTGATCATCGAGAACGACATCGTGTTACAAAATACATAATACACGAATTAGACCGAGAAAAAGACATAAACAAATGCATTAACTGGGACGAGCTAAATGACAGTGAAATAGAAGCGTGGAATAACGTACGTGATTGGCATAAATGGTTCAATTGGGCGTTAGACCAAGAAACTAAAGAATATCTAATAAACGGCTTAAAAACAGGTCAAATAGATATTGATCTTACGAGTGAATGGAAAGATAAGTTGATTAAATTCTTAGACAAAAACATATAATGCAACTGAATAAGTTAAGTGTATTTTCCACACATTTGATTCAACGATGGGTGTATGCAAAACAAACGCGCACCAGAAAAAAAGTCCTTCAAGAGGAAATAAACGATCACTTCTTTGAAGATATCTTAAAAGAGATAGACATTGAAGAAGAACCACATGTAATGTTTTCTCTTGACCCCAACGAAATTGCCACAGATTTGTATTCTGAAAATCTTTATAAATATTGCACTTGTCCAGAATTGAGAAGAATTTCACAATGGATATGTAAAAGTATCATAAAAAACATTGAAAATGATTCTTATGACACGATACGTGTAAAATTACGTATTGCAACAGATATGTTAAATGCGTTGCAATATAAAAATATTATATCGACAGATCAGAATATTTATTATCATGACAATTTCGTAAACAACATATTAGAATTGAAAGATTATATACAAAAGTACAATCTTCCGTTCTAGTATTAGCCATGTAGTTTAAGCAAAACACACGTAGATTTGGGTTCGATCCCCAACATGGCTCCAAGCAGCTGATGTCTGTTCCAGGAGTGACACCTTAATAACCATCATTATCTAAATTTATTCTTATGCAAAATCCTAGAATTACCGAAGAAGAAATTGGGATAATTAAGAAGGCTCAAAGTGGAAACACAATGGCTTTCAATAAACTTTTTAAAAAATATAAAAGTTTTGTCGAACAAATACTTTACGATTATCTAAAAGATAAAGATGAAGCAAGAGACATAACTAATATTGTTTTTTTAAAAGTACACGATAAATTATCGACATTCACAGAGTACAACTCCTTCGGGGGTTGGCTGCGAATAATAGCTAATCGAACCGCTATTGATTATTTACGTAGAGTAAAAGACGAGACTGTTCTTATAAGTCAAACTGAATCGTGGCCAGATTCAAAAGAACTAATAGAACATAACGAAGATGAAATAATAAATCATCTGACTTATGAAAAGCTACTCTCAGAGTTCAACAAACTACCAGAGCAAACAAAACAGATCTTTGATTTATTTTATGTAGAAGAATTGACAGTGGAAGAAATTAGCAAACAGCTGAGTATCCCAATTGGAACTATTAAGTCAACATTGTTTAGGACACGAAAGCGAATTAAACAAAAACTTAATATTAATTAACATGGAAATTTTGCTTTGGATTATTGTCGCCCTCGCATTAGCAATCGGAATAGCCCGATGGGACGAGAGCAACAAAACATTCTGGATTTCGTTCATAGCTTTTATGATCGGATTGGTGGGATGTACTACTTATCTAAAGATGGTAAGAAGTACCCAAAGTGAACAACCTTGTGAACAAGTTGAACCCATACGGGGGTCCACAGAGACACCAGGACATCAGTACCTATTGGCAGGTGATCTCTTAACGACATCCGTGTGCCACGAGCCAAACCCCGTAGGTCAGGAAAATCAACTTGTTCTAAGCAAGGTTGCTTCTACTAAAAAAGGCCATACTTACATATGGCTTCAACCACCTCAGATCCATAAAAGATTATGTACAAATTCTATGACACCTCATGATTAGCGAAGCACAGTAACTAACATGTCAACAAAAAACGCGATCTATTCGCAAGTATTAACTTTTTTAAAACATAATCAATATGGCAAAAGAAAACAACGGGGGCAAGATCCCCCCAAAGGCTCCAAAGGTAGAAAAAACAAAGAACAACCAAAAACCCGAGGAAACAACAATTCAGCAATTTGTTCAGAACGAACAAGAAGCACATGGTTACGGATCTCTCGACGCAAACCACTGGGTGGAAGCGTTAAAACTCTCACATGAGATTTTCGGAAAGGATCCAAAAGCAGCAGAGAAATATCACATGTCACAAGAAGCAGTTGTTGCAACCAACGAATTCACGGCACGTGGTCTTCTCGCAGTATTCGCTGTAGAAGTATACACAAAGAAGTCTCCACTTTCTGTGGTACTGTCTAAAACAGCCGAAGAAGAAGTCAAGAAGATATGCAACGAAATGGGCATCAAGTTCAACCAAAAGATGCTCACTGCTGGGCCAAAAGAAGGAACAAAGACTCTGACAATTGCCCCAGAAGACATGTCTGAAGAGACAAAGAATGCTATTGCCGAAGAAGTGCAAACTGCTGAAAAGAAGGTCGAAATAGACCCAACAAAGGTGACCAAAGAAGGTCTTCACGACGCACTGATGGAAATCATGCGCATCAATCAGAACGCCTATCAGAAGATAGCTGCAATCCTTCTGTTCTATCGCTCGTGGCTTAAAGTACAAGCTAAGGACAACAAAGAAGAACTGAAGAAGATCGACGATCGTACTGACATTGACGTTCTTACAGAAGTTACGGAACTTATCGGCAAGTGCCCGTTCACACTGAACGGTATGGGTCGCTTCATGCTGACCACACTTAAGATACACAAGAACCCCATTTTGGCATTCTTGCAATTTCGTAATGCTGCACGCAATCGCGCCACAGGTGCCTTTGCTATCGAAGACCAAACAATCGCTGACTTTGTACGTATTCTTACTATCTGGGTTGCAAACACAGAAATAGCAACAAAGAAAGCACGTATCGATACTGCAAAAGAAGACATCAAGATTCTGTCAAAAGACAAGGAGGCCAACGCTGAAGGAATCAAGCAGCAAAAGGAAAAGATCGCTTCTTACCAGGAAGAGATCAAGAACTACCAGCACGTAGTCCTTCCTATGATTCTGAACCCAAGTTCTGAACTTGCCGACAACCTGATCGAGCAATACAAGAACAAGGATGCAAATGCAATCCGCGTCTTCAAGGCAATCACCGACGCCTACATGGATTTCGGCGATCTCAAAGAATACAACAGCGCAGACATCATGCACAACGTTCAACAGTATGCAGGTATCATCACAAACATGTTCCGCGATCCAATGGAGCAGTTGATGAACTACAAGACTGCAAACCTGGTCAATGTACGACCGGTAAATGCTGCTGATTCTGAAACAAAGACAGACGAAAAGCCAGCCGAAGAGTCAAAAAAAGCGTAGGTTTCTTAAAGAAGTGTTTGCACTTTTTGAAACCAACAAAAAAGTAATACTGCAAACATAACCAAAAAACTATCAAAGTATGAAACGAATAGCATCCGTACTGACGGCAATAATGTTTTGCCTTATAGGTGTTTGTGTAGGGATGGTAGATATATCACCATCTAGTATGCACCAAAACACCTTACAAGCTGCAACAATCAAGTCAAACATACTTGACAAGGATTTTATGTTGCCAGCTTCCCCTCTCACGATGCTACAATCGGAGAGCACAAAAATCAGTCCAGAAGTGACAGTTGTTCACGACACAGTAAAGATACCACAATTTGTGGATCGACCGTATGTTATCGTAACAGCACCAGAAATTGAAACATCATCGGTTACTTCAGAGACAGATATCGGAACGGGACAAGAAACATTTGTGGTTCCAGCCGATTCGCTACATCAAGACTCTATTTCTAAAAAGAGTCCTCCTGACATACCGTCTCCAAGCGTACGAATGGTAATTACTATCAATGATTCTGTCGTATACAAAAGTACAGTATCTAACGTACAGTTTGGAGTGTCAATGATAAACGATTCGGTACAATAATAGCTAAACATATGGCTAAAAAGCGTGCGTCTGTAGGGTCTCATTAGCCCGAGCATATTAATTGTTATACTTGATCCGAGAATATGTATATCCCTCTCCAGGGTGAGAAAGCTTGGAAATAGAGCTACAAAAGGTAGGATGGAAGACATAAAAGCGTGAAGAACTTTTATGTATTAGGGAGAGCGTCATAATTGTTTAACCCTATTCTGGTCAGTGAGAACCGTTTGGTGACTGTAGTCAAGAAAAGACGCATAAGACTCGAAATGAGCAAAACAAACAATTCGTATCGGACAAACTAACTGATGTGTATAAGGTTAGCATAACGAAACACGAGTCGAAACACATTTGGCCGAGACCAATAGTACGGCTAAGATAGCCATGTTGCAACTACTATAAGGCACAGCTCCACAACAAATGTGATACACAAAAAATAATAAAAACCATAGTGTTCTAGGGGTCCAAACCCGATATGAAGGTGGTTACTAGTACAATGATCATGAGGATCTACTCATGGGATGTATCGTAAATATGTCGCCTATGTAAAACCTTGCTGTTGGATTCAGCACATCTCCGTTGAAGGGGAGCCAGCGATGGGGTAAAACGGCTAAGTACAAAAAAACTGGGAAGCTTTTGGTCATTACACCAGTATAAATAAAGCACACAAAGGACCGGATGGATGATGGCAGCTCCATATCGCAACCAAAAGTTGCAGCGCGACAAGAGACCGCGAGCAAAGTCTGATGTGAGGCACAATAAAATGTGTTATAGAGGGGAAAAATTAACCCATCTAATTTCGTATAAGCTACGTAAAGCTAAAAACATAATTTGGCGATTTGTATTGAACATTACATTCCAGTAATGAAAAGACTCTACATTTCAACCAGTGACGTATAAGGATAACATAAAAGATCTATTCTTGTAGCAAGCGCCTACAAATAGAAGCACTTTATGAAGAAAGTAAATACTGACAAAACCTAACAAAATTCGTTTAACAAAAATTGATGTCCCCCGATAGGGCCCCCTTTCGTTGTAGGAAAGAACCGAGGTCGGGAAGTTCGAGTGCCAACCGTTCCTGAGAAGCAAGTAGCAGAATGGGAGATCAGAAATTTAGACAGCAAATCTAAACTGTGATTGACCCATAAAGCAATATACATTTAATCGATGGGCAGCTTACTAAGTGTTATTAGACGCAGTGTGAAATCGTATGCAGGAGCCACTACTCCCTGTCTCGGAGTGTGTGTAAGCAAGGTAAGTGGGTGACAAGAAGCGATGTATGAGGTGGAATCCCTCCAGTATTCGTGCACTATAAACAGAAGACGACAGCAAAGTCGAATGCACATATAAAGCCGTAGGATCTATGAAGAGCTCTGGAACTCTGAGATCGTTCGATAATGACGCGTTATATGGATACGTAAGTAAGAAAACATAAAGAGGCGCTATAGCCAGCTTAATAAACTATAGCCGACAGAGAAAACTGCAAATCAAAAACTGGAGTTATATTCTTAGAATCAAATACAGGAAAATACAACACTAAGATATACAGGCATTTTTCGCCGTTTACTCCACAAAGACATATCGGTTTAACATGTGGAGTAATGTGATTATCCATCAGCTAGTGAACCCTCCGTGAGTCCTGAACCATCAGAGCGCTTAGTGTGGATAATTACATACTCTACTAAATTTCATTAAAATTGAAATCCCAAATCTTGATTACGCATTTGAATATGTACATTCAGCATTCAAAGCTTCTCTTATGATAGTATTTAAGGGCAAAGCTAACTCTACCGTTGAGTTCCCGTTACATTTAGTCTTAACTGCTATAAATCGTGTTCTACACGTTGCGACATAGTGTCAATGTAACTATATACTGTCAAAAGCGTGCTTCCCATAAGAACAGCAACTGAAGTATAATCAAGCGGAAAAAATATTTTTTAGATAGTGCTGCAGCAAAAACAGAATCGCTGGCACATACTAAACAACATATAACAAGGCAAAGTTCTAGCCATTAGGACATTTTAGTTTAATTTATCGTTGGTGGAATCAACCACGATATCAAAAAGGATAAATTAATATGAATACAACTGTAAGTGCCACAATAGAGGCAAACCGTAAAATTCTCTCAACAATTGGCCAGTCATTAGGAACTGGTATTTTCCAAGTAGAACCACGTAGCTGTGACCCAGACTTCGAGAAGAACAAGCTCCTGGTTCAACAGAACGACGATCTGACACTGATGGTAAACCGTGAAATCAAGCGGTACCACATCTTCAGTCACAACATTCGTACCGTAGCAGTCGGCCTTGACGCACAAAACGCATCAAAGGTAGACCTCATCACCGATTCAGACAAGAAGATCTCTCTTCCAATCACTACTGACCTGACCCAGGCCGGTAAGGTTACCGACGACGCTCTCCGCGCCGCAATCAAGGGAGACAAGAACATCATTTTCGCCAACGCACGCAAGCTTTGCGACGAGGTTAACGCTATCAACCGAAACGAAATCGGTCGCGTAGAAAAGCTCATCGAGACTCTTCAGGCCATCAAGAGCGGCCTCAACAACGCAATTATTGCCAACGAGAAGAAGGCAAACGACTATGAGAAGCAACTCTTCGACTCTACGCCGAAGGACTTCCCAACAACAGGTAAGGCTGAGATTCACATCGAGGCTACAGTAGAAAACGCCTAAACATTTGAACTATGGGAAAGCGTCTTGTATCCGATGCAAGTAGATCGCTGATACAAGTGATGCTTGCAGACCAAGTTATCGCAGAGAAACTCTTCGAAAACTATGAGGATAAAGAGAAGTACAAAATCTGTACAGTCAATGAGACAGGAACAGTCATCATGGGCAAAACTCGTTATCCTTGGTGGAACAACATTATCAAATGTCAGGACAAACTACAATTTGTTGACTTCGCACTACGTGTGTGGAGCGCATTAGTCGACCTTTCAAGCGGATTGAACAATGAAGCAATAAAGAAAGGACTCTCTCAAGAGATTATAGAAAAATCTATACGCGAAGGTAAATATGATGACGTTGTCAATCGGTTATTCGACTGTTACAGACATGTTGCACAAAAAAGTTCTGGGTACCAGAAACCTCAACGGTCCGAGGATTCTGTTGAGACACACAATGTGTATGTTGCAGAACAGCAACCACGACAAATTGTGATCAATATTAACGGTAAAAAGAAATACATCCCTATTGTAGACAGTATAGGTGATCCGATAGGTTTGGATCTAGAAATTGGATTTACAGGAGTACATCAAGTTCGTGTTTGACACGTAGTGTCTAGATTATAGTTCCGAGGAACGAAAAATCATAAACGAATAAGATATACAACTTTATTCGACAATAGATACAAATTTTAATCATCTAAACCGTTAAAAAACTAAATTGTCCAAAGTGTGATGCGTCACACAGGGAGTGTGGTAGCGTAGCTACTACCTCCCACTCGGATAATTTACGCTATTGTGAGGTGATACTCACCTTAGTGACTAGGTAAATGATACTCGAATTCACACTAATTGTTTAACTTAATCAATAAAATAATATGAAAAATAAAACAATCAAGTTGGATTCTAGTACAATAATAACAATTCGTAAGAAACTCGATGCAGAAATCATTAAATCTTGGCGTACAATACGTCACGAGAATGTGATGTCTGTGAAAGAAATAAAGGCTGGCCTTGGTTCTGGTAAGGATCTAAAGGCACTGTTCAATCAGATTCTTCAGATGCAGGAAAAGCGTATCAAAATAAAAGGTATGCTTGTTGCATTGAATACTGGTCATACCACATTCGATTTTGAAGAATTCAAGAAGACGAATAACTATAGTATTTTTGCCGCATGTGAAGCAAAAGAAGCCATAGAACAGCTTAACATGATTCCTACGATAGACCCTGCTCTTAAGGCAAAGAAGGGTCCTGCAGGAACAGGTAAGAAGGAACTTTTCGCATCCAGCGCAAAGAAGGCTTCTCTCATAAAGACACTCCAATTGAAGGCTAACAAGTTTGACGCAGCCCTCGAGAAGTTCAACAATGAGACTTCTATCGAATTGCCTGAAAGCATATCAGAAGAATTTAAGGAGTATCTAATATTATAAAATACTATAGGCTTGTATAAATAGGATAAGTGTTAACAACACTGGCAGGTCGGATCTGTCACAAGCCACAATTTCCTGTATTATTGTATAACAATTACAATCATTATCAAAATGAAACGAGTAAAAAACATAAAATACGCTGAAACTCTTAAGAACACAAAGACAGCAAAGAAAGAAGCACTCAAAAAGAGTGAAGAAGAATTAGCCAGTAAGATGCAAGAAATATTGAAGGAGTATAAGAGCAACCCTTCATCATGTCGATATCACAAACGCCAAGTGGATAAAGCCCTTCGATGGGAACGACGTACAACTCGAAAGAGACAAATTGCATCTCCAAAGAAGGAGATTACAACTCCTAAAATATACGACGCAGTTGTTCAGTATAGCAACAAAGAATATCCAACTATAGAAATGTACCTAAAGGAGAAGGACCAAAGTTGGATATCCAGCAAGATAAAGATCAAGACGAACTGCTACTTCTGCATGAGAAACATCTCTGAAGAAGAACTGAAGAAACTCCAAGACTTTGTAAAACTGTGTAAAACAGAAACAAAGGGTGTTCATGGTGAAAATAAAACACTTTACCCAAGAATAAGTGCAAACAAATCACTTACTTGTGTGGAAAAGACTTCACATACAAACAAGAAACCTACCAACAACACAGATTACGAAAAGAGACAAGCAAGATCCAATCGTAAGGCTACAAACAAAATACGTTTTGCCAAGCATACAATGCTTGCTTTGAAACGTAACCTTCACAAGAAAGGCTACGATGACGTTGTAGAAGCACTTGAAAAGGGCAACATCAAAGAAAAGGATGCTCGCTCTTGGCTTCTTGCTAAAAGCAAAAACAATGCTAAAAAGCAGAGCAGAAAGCAAAGCATTGCTGACAAAGCAAAAAACAAAGAACAAAAAACAACGAAAAAAGCAGCATAGGAGGTAGGTTATGATTCACAGAAAACTTTCATTTTCTAGAAAACGCAACGGAATTCGAAAATTCCAGCTTGCGTCATACTTTCCAGCATGTAATCATGAAGGAATAAAACGCCAAGAAAACGCTCCTGTCGTATACAAAGACGGAGGAGGAAAACTACAAGGTACTTGTGCTCCAAAAGAGTATCAAGAAATAAAGAAGGCACGTATAGAATATATAGACGGCCACTTCAGTAGAAACAAGTCTGGTCGGGGTTATACCAGAACAATGCGCAAAGACCCTTGGTATAAACTTGTTAAAGGCAAGTGCTACAATTATGAGACGCGTCACTATGAATGGGGAGACGCGACAAAGAACTACAGAGTAAAATCTGAAGCTGCAATGATGTATGAGAAAACACTCATGCATAAACCAACAGCAGCAGAACGGATGAATGATCACATTGACTATAAGTTAGGTAAATGGGAAGCACGAAATCCGAAACCATGTGGAGACGATGACATGTTTAAAGAACAATACATACCACAATGGGAAGAAAACAGAAAATTAGCGAAAGAAGCTATTGTAAAATCTGTGTGCAAAAAGCAAAAGTTAGAAATTTGGGGAAGATACGAAAATACAATTGATAAAGGGTATTTCGAAACCAAATTAACCTCAATACTCGACAAAAAGAACGAGTTACCAACATTCAATTGTGATGAGGATACTAACCTACGCAAACAAGTAGAAAAGGCAGTAAAGCGAGAAACGTCAGAATATGACAATTTCGTTTGCTGTAACCTAAAGACGCCGTCCGGCGAAACAATACTTGTTGTTCCAAAAGCTGCATAACAGATAACCCCAGTAAATATTAGCCTTGTAGTGAGGTGGCAACTCACCTGGGGTACAAATCAAAGAGTCTTGAACCATGATTATAAAAAACAAAACTGTCGTTGTATATGATATAGAAATATTTCCAAATGTTTTTCATTGTACATGCAAAGATACAGAATCAAATCAGTTATACTTTTTTGAAATGTCAGAAAGAAAGAATCAAATCGACGAATTATATTCATTCTTTTTAGATAAATCAAAAATGTTTTGTGGTTATAATAATCTACATTACGATGATGTAATCATAAATTATATAATTGATTATAAAAGACAATTATCTAAAAGAAGTGTCTGGGATGTATGTAAATCCCTCTACAACCTTTCATGTACAATTGTTAACACAGAAGAAGGAGATATTTCCAAAATTAAACGTTGGAAATACGCACATTTCTTCAAATCGTTTGATCTCCTTACAATGCAATTCAGTCGAAAGTTACGAGTAGGTCTAAAAGAAATGCAAGTAACTATGCACTATCCAAATGTGCAAGAGTACGATGGTGATTTTTCACAATGGTTACCAAAAGACTCTATTGACAAAATGAAAGAATACAACATAAACGATGTAGAATCTACCACTACCCTGTTATACAAACTAAAAGATGATATAGATTTAAGATTGTTTATTGAAACCGAATACGGTATAGATGTATTATCTTTCGATAAGACAAAGATAGGAGAAAAGATTCTTGAAAAGAAATATTGTGATGCAATGCACATATCTCCTTCAGAATTAAAAGGTCAAGGATCCCCAATGGATTATATTCCGTTAAAAGACGTAATATTACCTTTTATTCATTATAAAAATCCAAAATTACAAGCTCTTTTGGAAGATATGAAAAAACAAGTAGTATATTCTAAAGAGCGAAAAGGCTACGAGAAGAAGTTTGTTCTCTCGAATGTGGTATATTCTGTAGGTGTTGGTGGAATACATTCTATTAACAAACCTGGAATATTCCGTCCTAACCCTGATGAGTACATTGGACACAGTGATGTGGCGTCCATGTATCCTTCGTTAATTATAAAATATAAGTGGGTTCCTCGTCATTTAGGAGAAATCTTTTTGCTTATATATTCGCAAATTTATGATGAACGAATAGAGGCAAAACATAGTGGTCAAGCAAAAAAGAACGACGTATTAAAATATGCGCTTAATGCTGTGACAGGAAAAATGCAACAAGAAGTGAGTTGGCTATATGATCCATTTACAGTCTTCAAGATACGTATCAACGGACAACTGATACTATTAATGTTAGTGGATAAACTATTAGAATTGGGTTGTAAGATTGTGCAAGTCAATACTGATGGTGTAATGTATGTTGCAAAGAAGGCCGATGCTAATAGAGTTCAGGAAGCTATTAGCAATATCGAACAACTTACACAACTTACTTTTGAAAGCGATAACTATGAGGCGTTTTATCAGTACGCTGTCAATGATTATTTTGGTATCAAAGACGGGTATTCACAATCTAAAAACCCAAAACTGATAGAAAAGAAAGGTATGTTTATCACAAAAATAGAATTAGGTAAAGGAATGGCTCCTGTTGTCATACCTAAAGCAATAATAAACTACTTTTTAACAAAAGAACCTGTTTCTAGTTATATACAAAGACAAACAGACATACATGATTTCTTGATGTCTCAAAGGACTGATAAGAAATTCAAAGTTAAATACGGTGACGAAAAAATACAACGTATAAATCGTTACTATGCGAGCACTAACGGTAAATATTTGTTTAAACAGAACGAAGAAGGAGAATATACAAACCTTTTAACCAAATCAGGTGTGACTGTTATAAACAAAATTACTGACTCTTCTACTGAAAACAAGAAAATTAACTATAAGTATTACATTTCGGAAGCTCAAAAGATAATAGACGAAATGACTTGTGTCCAGTTAGAATTATTTTGATAATAACTTGTTAACCTTAAGAGTATAAGAGTATGATTATTGAAGTAAATACGAAATTAATAAATATTACAAACAACCTCAATTTAAATCAGCTTCTATTCTTAAGTATGGTATTAGGAAAGAATCAAAAATTCAATCAAGACGTCCAACAAATTGTCAGCCTTATAAGTGACGATGAAATATCATACTTAATCGATCAGGGACTTATTACCTCGATGGAGAGAGGGAATTCAATTGTATATCAACCAACGGACAAATTAAAAGACTTTGTTAAACCAAACAAAGATTATTTTGATTTGTTCTATGATATATACCCAAGTTATGTTTTGCGACCAGATGGCACAAAAGGCTATCTAAGAACAAACGTAAACAAATGTCGACATTTATTCAACACATATACAGGTGGTAGTCAAGCTATGGCAGAACACCTTATTGATTGCCTTGACAAAGAAATAAAAAGAAAAATGAATCAAGGTAAAATAGGTTATATGAAAACCATGTGGAGATGGCTTGTCGATCATCAATGGGAAGAAACTGAAGAAGAAATGCAAGATACAACCATAAATAACGTATCATCTTATGGAACAGACATTCTCTAATGTGCGACCTATTAGTATAGTAGCACAAGAAGCAATAAATTATATTGCAGGACGACGAGATCATTCTATTACGTCGTTGAAAACAAGATGGAGAAAGTTCAATAAGCAGTGTATGGGAGGTATAGAACCAAATACCGTTATCACCATAGCTGGCATTTCTGGTAGTGGAAAGAGTAGTATGGTTAACTCAATCCAAACTGATTTAGTTGATTTAAATCCTAATGAAGAGATGGTTATTCTTACTTTTTCATTAGAAATGGTGGGATTTAGGCAGATCGGAAGGACGCTTTCTAATAAGCTTAGGGAAACGACTTCTTCTCTGTATAGTTCGGAAACGGACCTAGATGACGAGACCTTCAGAAAAGTCATTAGTGTCTCTAACCAGCTAAAGGAGTATCCTATCTATTTTGTAGATAATCCGATGACTCCCATGCAAGTAAAAGAAACCATTCAAGATGTCTATAACAAATGTGTAAAAGGCACAAATAAGCACTTTGTAGTCATATATGATCATACTCTGTTAACAAAACCAATAGGGTCTGTAATTGAAACGATAAGCGAACTCGAAAGAGTATTCATAGAAATTAAAAAACTACCGCTTACATCAGTTATACAAATTGCTCAAATGAATAGAAATATCGAATCTTCAGAAAGGATAAACAATCCACTTTCTCATTATCCTATGAGAAGTGATATTTCTTCATCAGATGCTATATTTCAAGCAAGTGATTACGTGCTTGTTATACATCGTCCAGAAATACTTAATATACAAGAATACGGTCCAGATCATTTACCTACAGTTAATAAAATATATATCCATATACTGAAAAATAGAGATGCTGGTAAACCCTGCATACTTGAATTCGAGAACGACCTGATGTATAATAATATTATTGAACGATAAGCATCATAAATTAAATTAAGGCTGATTATGGAAAAATATACATTTAAGTTCAATAACAATACTAGTAAGAACACCTTTCACAGTACAACAACAAACTATTCTAAGATTCTTGATGATATTATTGCTACTAATATAATGGATAGCAATCCGTATCTCAAGAAGTTCAAGTACAGTGATACAATAGAGGATAAGCTCATCGATGAGATTACTCCCAAAACAAAGATTATTATCGGATGCCCTCTGAAGGAAGAGAACATTCTCTATAAGGCAACCGATTTCCTGTCGAATAAGCTTCTCAAGAAGATAATATTTGGCAAAAAGTATAAGCTTGCCGATGGTAGCACCATCATTTTCTATGATGATGAGATTCAGATTGGAAACCATACATTTAACTATTCTGATTTCTCGAACTTCTCGTTTATTGACTCACTCGAGCCTGCAACAAAGAAGATCATCATTAACATTTATATTAACAATTTTGCATTATAATCTCTGAATAAATATGCAAGGAATAATACTACCTACAACTAAAGTTCCAGCAAGTTCAACAAATCCTCAATACTTAATATTGTACGGGCTTCCTAAAGCAGGTAAGACTAGTGCAGTAGCACAGTTGGAGAATAACTTGATTATAGACCTTGAAGGCGGATCTAGATTTATTGATGCTCTTGCCGTACAAGCAAGAACAATCAACGATCTTGGAGAAATTGCTCAAGCCATTAGAGCTAAGAATACAGAAGTAGGACATAATTTCTATAAACGTATAACTATTGATAACGCAACCAGACTTGAAGATATTTGTATGAGCTATGCTTGCACATTGTATAGACAAACAGAGCTTGGCAAAAATTGGAAAGGAACAGATGTTACAACTCTTGCACGTGGTGCGGGTTATAAATATCTGCGTGATGCAGTCAAAAAGGTAATTGATATGTTTAGAGATCTTTGTGACGAATTCATATTAATTGGTCACGTTAAAGATAGTATCACTGATAAAGATGGAGAAGAAGTCAACGCAAAAGAAATCGATTTGGTCGGGAAGCTGGGCAAGATCGTATCAGGAATGGCTGATGCAGTTGGATATGTCTACAGAAAGGACAATGAAACCCACATCTCTTTTAAGTCAGGTGGAGACGGTACCGTTATGGAAGCTCGCGCTAAGCACATTGCTGGAAAAGATATTGTCATTGCTACGGGAAATGAAGATGGTTCTATAACAACTTATTGGGACAGAATTTATAAACCTGAGTAATATGAAAACACACATCTTAAACGATCAAGATAAAGGCGGTTCAAAATACCAAATTCATCTACGCCATAACGAAAACTCTATCATTTATGATATTCCATCATCAAAGTTTTCAGATAAACAAATTAGAGAATTCTTTCCAAAATTTGCGAAAGCGATAGACCGCGGTCTGGATACAGATGGAACATTTAGTGCAACATTTATAGAACTTTAAAGTCAAGAAATTATGTATAGTACAAAAACAGCAACAACAAATAACAACGAGTTTAACAGCTCATACATGCCAGTAGGCGTAAACGATAATGTAACATTGAAGGAAGTGAATGTACTGAAATCCCCACAGGGACGTGATTATATTGAGTTTGTATTTGCAAACAAAGATGGTCAAACAGCATCATTTACTGAGTGGAAAAACGAAAAGAACATGTGGATTAAAACGGATGAGGATCTCCAAAATCGTGATAATCAACAGTTCGGTCGTATTCTTCAAGTTGTAAATTGTTTTTATGACGAAACTCCAGAATTCGAAGGTAATTCGTTTGTAGAAATGATCAATTGGGTAAAATCCAAGCTTGATCAATTTGTGAACAGTAATCTTCCTCAAAAGGAACTTCGTCTTAAGGTGATTTATGATAATAAGGGATATACTCGTGTATCTGGAAATGGTATATTTGTTGAACCTATGACGGTAGAACAATCTCAGATTAAGCTCTGGAAGCGAGATCTTCTTGAGCGTCCAATCGTAGCCGATAAGGAAGACGATCCGCTTACATATCAGACACCGTCTGATTTTGGTACTCCGGTAACTGAGATTAACGATGTAGTAAATACATCTACATCAACAGGTGATGACGACCTGCCTTTTTAAGGAATTAATATTTCTTAAAGACGGAAGTTTATTTGCAAAAGGATACAATAGAATAGTTCATGGAGAACGTGGAGATTATGTAGAATTTGAAAAAAATCAGATAATCCCTACACTCATTTCAAAATTTGGGAATTCATTATCAGAAAATTTAGATATTTATTACTGGTGGATGATTCCAAAAGGAAATGAATATGTAAAAGTATATTTACAAAGAAAAACAGTAAAGTATGCTGATTACAAAATAGGAAAATACTACGTATCTCCAAAATTCTTTATGAATTTCAAAGATCCTGAACAATTGTTTTCATATTAAAGGAAACAGTCTATAAAAAGAGTTGATTTCATACTCCAGCCTAATTGTAGGCTCAAGAAATCTGGTGGAGACTGAGATTAATATCTCAGCCCTTACATAAGAGGCCAAATGGGAGATACCTAAGTTGAAATTATAAAGAATCAAGGTACGGAAAACCTTATTAAAACCAATGTTATTCATGATTCTTTATTACTTGCAAGAGTTTCAATATGGTACTGAATCAGTCCAGACCGCAACAAATAATGAAGAAGATTACTGAAACTAATCCAACCTACTATATATGGAGAGTAGGTAGTATTTCTTTCCTAAGTTTGGCTATAATAACATAGTATGGTAGGAAAATCCCTTGGCCATATGGTGCTGACAACCAAAAAAGGTCAGTGGTGGAGACTAGAAATAGCCCCTACACGGTAGTAGTTTAATTGGATAAAACATCAACAAGCCTAAGATGTAACGGCACCTAAGTTGAAGATTTCGGTTCGAATCCGTGCTACGGTAACAATAAGTGCTGACGACTTTTAACGGTCAGTGGTGGAGGCTAACGTCCTGTTAGCCCCAAAATGCAATCTTAGCTCAACTGGATAGAGCAACAGCCTTCTAAGCTGTAGGTTAAGGGTTCGACTCCCTTAGATTGTACAATCCGTCCCTTGAAGTGAGAATATATTACTAGACGTGGTAGAGAAATACAGGAGTGTGTGTCGAGGTTACGTATTTAAGTTAATGTCACTCTATTGCTTATTATAAATCGTAATGAATCTCTACAATATGAATAGAAAAGGGAAAACTGTTGCAGAACTCACCTGGTGAACAGTGGCGCAAGATAAGAGATACTTGCAACGAGAGAGTGCCAATAACCGGTAATCGAAACACTAACTGATGGTGACATCAGAATAGCACAAATCTCTCTCATACGGTGTACTTGGAGAAATGTAAAGTCACATTGAAAAATTAAGGTGCAAGTCCTTGGTGCTGGGCTTTTAGCTGTCAGTACCTCAAGGTAAGATAGATGCCTGACTTTTTATAAACATTTACTTTCTGAAACTACATTTGGAGGTTCGATTCCTCCTACACCACTGGTTAACAAATTATTGTTAATACTTTGATTTGATTAGGCATTTCTTTTAAGGAAGCAGTCTGTGAAGATAGCTTCCTTTTTATGCCGAAATGGTGGAATGGTAGACACGAGGGACTTAAAATCCCTTGGCCATAAGGCTGTGTGGGTTCGAGTCCCACTTTCGGTACATTATAAAAGAGCTTATAAGCCATGTATAGTACAAAAACAGCAGTTACAATGAGTCTTAGAGACTTGTTGGACAAAGTTGATGATTATAGTATCTATACTTATTATCTTGGTAATTTTAAGATTGGAAAACTAATGAATTCCCCATTGAGATCTACTGATCAAATACCTTCTTTTGCAATATTTAGAAGTAAAAATGGAGATTTATTATTTAAAGATCACGGAACAGGAGAAGCTGGAAACGCTTTAAAGTTCATAAAATTATATCGAGATATACAAACTAGAGACGAACTCGAAAGAGAACTTCTCAGAATAGTAAGACGTATGAATCCAAATCAGGAAATAAGAACTGCAACATACACAAAAAAAGCAAGTGAATATTATACTGATATTGGAATAGTGCGCCAACCATTTACTGAAGTAGATAAACAATATTGGAAACAATTCCATATATCTATTGACACATTGAAGAAATTTAATGTATTTAGTATTAAATATTTCTTATGTAATAGAGTCGTCAGAGGAACCTACAAAGAAACTAACCCTATGTATGCATATAAGGTTTATGATAAGTTTAAAATTTATAGACCTTTAGCTTCCAAGTATACTAAATGGCGTACCAATCTGACAAATAGGCACGTTCAGGGGTTAGCCGAACTCCCACAGGAAGGTGGTAATCTCCTCATCATAACAAAATCTTTAAAAGATGTGATGTGTTTATACGAGATGGGGTTTAATGCTATAGCTGCTTCAAGTGAAACTACATTTATTCCTGATGATATACTACAATCATTGAGACATAAATGGAAACGCATTGTCATATTGTATGATCGAGATAAAGCAGGAATGCAAAATGCTCGAAAATATAGTAGACAATATAAGTTAGATCCTATATTTGTCAATAAAAAATACAAAGCAAAAGACATATCCGATGCTGTAAAAGGCAATGGATTTGCCACGATAAAAGAATGGTTAAATAAAGAACTACAAGTCTATGATTATTCTTAAAATACTATTAGTCGCCCTTTTTGGGTGCTTTTCCGCAAAACTTGGATACGATATCCGAGACATTAAAGCCGAAATAGAAAAAGAAAGAGAACTTCGGGAATTAAACGAATTACTATATGAACTCGACAAATAAGCAAAGAGTTAAAAATGCGACAAGTGTCGATAAGTATGGAATACATTTTAGAAGTAAACTAGAATGCTATACTTATGAAGCTTTTATGAAAGCAGGAATACCTGTTAAATATGAGCCAAAGCATTTCACTCTTTTGCCAAAATTTGAGTTTATGGGAGAAAAAATAAGACCTATTACATATCTACCAGATTTCATAGGAAAGGGATTCATGGTAGAATGTAAAGGTCTCATTGGTGATTCGTTTCCGTTAAGATTTAAACTCTTCAAATACTACTTGAAAAAACATCGTTCAAAAATGAAATGTTATCTTGTGAGAAATCATAAGCAAGTAGACGAAATGATTAAAGAACTATTAAGTCAAAAAAATCATGAGTGAATTCATAAAAGATAAAGATATTATTGTACCAATGCCGAAAGGTTTGGCATACGATCTCAAAAAAGGAAAGATATATAGGTTAAAAACCATTCGTGAAATGTTTAGTCAAAGAGATGTACTTATCGAAGACGGAACGTTGAACATACCACAAAAAGTGTATTATACAGAAAAAGATCAATTACTTATTGATCGTATATTACACTTCCATAAAACAACAGACAAAAACACGACAGGTGTGTTGTTCCACGGAACACAAGGTTGTGGTAAAACATTGATGGCTAAAATAATAGCAGATAAATGTGAACTACCAATAATTATTGTGGACCCATCATTTTATACTAGTCATTTGATGAATTTCTTTACAAAATTTTCAACAGAAGTTGTTATTTTGTTTGATGAACTTGATAAACATTGCGGAAAAGAAGATAATTGGAATACCAAAGATCTTCTAGAATTCCTAGACGGTGTACAAGAAACAAGTAAAAAGCTCGTAGTTTTTACCTGTAATTCAGATAAAAATATAAATGAGTTTTTGAAAGATCGATGCGGCAGAATTCGATATTATAAGAAATTTGATATTCTTAATCACGATACTATATTTAATATAGTAGAAGACAATCTTATCGATAAAACAAAAACCGCTGATACTACAAGTTTCATTGAAACATATATGACAATATTATCTTATGATAATATTATCGCGTTGTGCAAGGAAATTAATGATTGGCCAGATCAAACAATTGAAACATTGGTTGAAGATCTAAATATTCAATTAAAATGATGGACATATCTATTCCTTATTACGAAGATAAAACAAGAATATCTAACTCTAATATAGGTTGGTTCTTAAACAAAGGACCAGCCTATTTACACAAGATGCTAACAGAAGATGTGCCAGAAGAGAAATCACAGGCACTTGAACGTGGAACTATGATTCACGAATATATTCTGCAACCCGAAGAGTTCCAAAAAGACTATGTAGTCTGGAACAAAAACAAACCTTCTTCTATACAACAAGAGAAGTTCTGTCAGGCATTAGCATCAAGTACCGAAATTGAGCCAAATAAAGCCATTCTAAGCGCTTATAAAGAAGCATATAGTACAAAGGGAAGGACCGATGAAAATATGCTCTCAGAAGGGCTTAAAATAGCCTCTACGCTAAAGGATTACATAGACTTTCTGAAAGTAAATGACGAAAGAATTATGATAAGTCCTTGGGATGTTAAAACGCTTGAGAAAATCAAGCAAAACATTCAATCCCATAGACTTGCTTGGAGAATCATTAATCCTCCTGGAATAGATGAAGATAATGAAAATCATCATGAATTTCATATAAACTGGGAATTTTATGATGAGATGCCAATTGCTTGCAAATCATTACTTGATGGTCTTACACTTGATTTTGAAAACAAGAAAGCAATTATATACGACCTCAAAACTACACAAAAATTATGGAATTTTGAGGAAAGTATGAAGCAATACGACTATTGTAGACAGCTTATGTATTATACTATGGCTGTACAATGGTATCTAAAGAACGAGCTTGGACAAAACCCAAAAGATTGGTCTTTTGAATGGTATATTATTGGAATCGATACAACAGGTTCTAATGAAATACGAGTGTTTAAATTTGATCAAGATCAAATATATTCACGTATAGATACTATTGAAAAAGCATTAGTTGATATTGCATGGCACCAAGCAAATGATAAATGGGATCACAGTAGAGCTTATTACGAAGGTGATGGTTCAGAAACGCTTAACCTATGAGTACGTCGTTAAAATTAATGTTACCATTAACAAAATATCCAATTACAATGGATATGGTCTCTGAAGAAACAGGATTTATCAATGCTTTTACGTATGACATGAATAACCCCTGGTTAGAAAACAGAATCTTTTTAATGTACGAATTTGACATGAGTACAAGAAAAAAAGCGATAAGGTTTGAAAAAATGAAAAGATTAGGGTTGTGTTCAAACATATATAAAATAAAAAACAAATTGTATCAAATATACACATTACCTTATACAAACGAAGATTTAATAACGTCGGAACGAATAGGATATATGTGTATAGACGAACCTGATAGTAAATACAAAATATTATCTTTTTGGAAAAACACACAAGATGATGTTACAGATTTTATATTAGGAACAAAGAAACAACAAAAATTCGACAAAACTTCAGTACCAGAAAAAGACTATGATGAAAAAGAAAAAGACGGTCTTACAATAAAAAAAGTCGGGGTATCTTAAAAATACCTCGACTTATTTTATATATTTCTAGTAATTAAACTAAGCCCATATATACGCAATTTTTACCTAATTCTTGATCGCTTTTGTCTAAGATTTCCTGTGCTACTGTTAGATGCACTAGAAGATTTACTTACAGACTCTTGTTTTTGGTCAGTTATAGGGAATCCAATTTGTTGCATAGGAGCATTTAACAAACCAGCAGGAATAATATCTTTATAGAATTTTCTAAGACCTTTTTGTGCCAAATCTGTTGTGCTCTTTCTATAGTTAAGATTAAAATCCCTATATTTTGTTTCTTGCATTTTTTCAGGAACACCGTCAAAACTGGTTAAAGCATCCATTGCTAACAATATAGGAAGTGTATCTACGTTGAACAAAGCCAACGCTTTTATAAAATCACGTTTTGCTTTTGTTTCACCCTTAAATGAGCCGTTTACCAATACATCAAACGTATTTTGTTCTCCAGTTTGTTCTGAATCACCATTTATTATACCAGATTCGGTCAACATATTCTAAATGTAATCACCAAGATTCATTGCAGAATCTAATACATAATGGGCATCATCAAATAATGTAACACCAACTGTTGCTGCTTTAATAAGATCTGTAGCAGAAGATAAGAACGGAATTGTTCCTAATTGTGGGAATCTCTCTGATATTGATGCTAATGCTGCTGTAAATACCAAAGATTTTGTTATTGTCAATGTATCGTTTTTATCTTCTTCGTCGTCTCCACCATCGTACCACTAAAAAGCTAATGCTGTTAATGCTATCGTAATAATCATAAAATCGGTAGCAGCAGCAAAATTTCTAAGTTGATAATATTCGCTTTGAGACATCTTTTTTAAATGCTTTGATTTGGTATCACCAAAAAGCTCACCGACTACACTCATCATCTATAGGTAATCAATAACATGTAATTTTAAGTTTTTCCAAAGATTTACGTGTAAACCATTGTCAATAGTTCCTGTTGCAAAATTAAATTGTCCAACGTAATCATAATCATCAATACCACCTTCTCTTTTAGTGTTGACGAAAAATTTACTTAGTTGACTTATTGATTTACCAGAATCTGTATCGTTTTCCCAATTGTAAAAATCAGTACCTGTTTTATAATATTCGCCAGCTTGAGAAATCATCCATCCTCTAAACGACACTAATATTGCACCGGCATAGTTTTTTGCAAGTTCGTTTTTGTCTTCTTCGTCAAGCATACCGTTTATTGTTTGACTCATTTGTTTTATAGTCGTTCTTATTTGGTTTTCTAAGCTTCTTGATCTACTATCATCAGATATACTAATTTTACTTTTTGGTCTTACCAGATCAAGTACATTAAGATTTATTTTTTTACCAGCGTTATCGATTATTGTAATCGTGTCTATCAATTCAGCAACTCCGGTTTTTTCATTCTGTTTATAACAATTGCGAAGAGTATACTTTTTAGCTTTGTTCCAAGCTTCCCAACCAGCTTTACGTGTTTCATACGCATATTCTGCTTGGTTTTCGTTCATAAACTCATATTTTTGTGTAACAGGGTTGAAAATAAGTCTATATGAATCGTAAACAGCTTCTGTCAAAATCGCTTTCGATGTGTAATCTACAAACTCAAATTCAATAGTTGAACTTTTATCTAATAACCTTCTTATGTACCATTTATTTTGATCTTTAAATCTTTCATGGATTGTACTATTTACGCCGTTTAACTACATTAAAGCTTGTGTCATATTTGTAGCTTTACTTCTATTAATACCACCAAGCTGTGTAAATAAAGAAAGATTACTATTATTCAAATCTATAAATAAATGTAAAATACCGTTTATAAGATTTTGTGTTAATATTAATTTTCCTGTATATGCGGCAGTAAGAAGATTACAAAAAGAATCATAACCGTTTTTCAATACAGACAACCAGTTGTGTGACATTAGTCTTTTGTGTAACGCAGACCTAAATGTTTTACTTAATTTTGCAATTCTAGCATCACTTTCAGTAATTCTTCCACCTTCACCACTTCCTGTTAAGCTTCGTCCGTATAATGCTCTACTCATTTCACCACGTAAAGACTACGCTTGTGATCTTGAACCGGCATCTGAAGATTTTTCAAATCCACCAGAAAGTTTAAAATACACAGCTTCCATTACAGGTTCTAACTTACTACGATATTTAAACCGTAAAGACTCATTATAAAAATCTACAACAGAACTTACTAAATCTGTATCTATCATATTAGGATCGTCTAACCTAGATATGTATCTTGAAGGTATTGTTTCAACAGTAGTACCGTCGGCTCTTGTTAATATTTGGTTATTGACATCTACGTCGTTGGCATTAAAATTGAACATATTACTAAACGAATATTCAAATGCAGATTTAAAGGTATTCCAAGAATTTCTTTTTGTTATAAAAGATCTGCCAAACATCGAACTAACAGAAGCAATTCGTTGTGGCATTCTATATCTATTAGCTCTAGTAAAACCTGGATAATTTTTCCAAGCTTCGTCCATCAACTTTAATAGATTTTGATATATTTTATCATCTTTTACTTCGTTATAATGTTTTGTGTTATCGTATTCTTTACGCTCTTTGTTTACTTGTATATCGTTTGTTGCTTTTTCTTCATCAAATTTTTCATCTAATATTAATGATTTTGAATCAGCAAACATTCCAGTTGGTCGAAGCTCATACAATTCGTTAGTAGATTCAAACAACATTCCACCTTTTCCATCCTTTACCTTCATAGCTCTTATTTCGTCCAATTGACTATACTTTAAAAAAGTAGAATAAGGATTTCTAAATGTCAGTGTTTCATATTGTAAATCTTTCGGGCTCAACCTTAATTCTGGAACACTTGTTAAATAATGAGCAAACGTTATTCTTGTTTCATTTTCATTATCATCAAGTAATGGAACATTTTCTTGAGTTATATATTTGTCTCTATCGATCTTCCCTTCTTCTCCTGCTACAGATTCCTCATCTATTGTCTTTATACCTATTTTATTTTTTAAGTCGTAGATTTGTTGATCTATATTAACAAGGGTTAACCACAACTGTCTTATATTTTCCGGATCACCTTCCTTACCTATTTTCTTCAAGTCAGGAGTTCTTTTTTCATTAGATGATTCGATTTGTCTTTTAATTGATTTTCTAAGCAAAACAAGATTTAAATATTCTCTTGTGTTATCGTCAGTTAAATCATATTTTGTATATCCAGATTTACCAAACAAAGACTATAATTTGTGGGATATTTGATATCTTGTACTATCTTTTTCAAAAGAAAATTTCTATCTTTTAAATTCTTCTTTTTCACTTTCTGTTTTTGCGTTGTTAATAAGATCGTCGTAATATTTTAAAACTTCATCGTATAAAGTATAGTCTGGATTTTCATTATAGCTATAATATTCCTACTTTTTTCTATCCCACAAAAAGAACTTTAATGCGAGCCGTTTTTCTATTTCAGTTTTTTCTTCAATACCTATTATGTTTTTCATATTGTCGTCAAAATGAACAGAATATGTATTTGAAAGTTGATTTTTTTCGTTTATAAGGCGTTTTAAAAAAATTCTTTTTGTATTGGACAATTTAGCAAATATTGGGACAAGTCTTTCTTTGTCTCCTATTTTTACTTTTATTGAACATTCTTTATACAACTCCTATATTTGTCTATTTATATCTGCCAACTTATCACAACCATCTTTACCAAGAATTAATGTCTTATCTAAGTAATATTGATATTTATATCTACGTCGCACTCTAGGAATACTGGTTTCTTTTAAAATAAAAGTTCCATCTTCATCTTGTTCTGCACCAGCCATCCATAAAATAAGATCGATATTATAAGCCTGCCATTTAGTAATATGATGAGGATCGTTTGCATTTGCATCAGAATCGGCTGACATTTCATAATTATAAGTTACACCATTTAATTTATAATTATAAGCGTATGAAGTATTATCACCATCGTCCCATATTTTTTCTCCACTTGGTAATGTTTTTATATGATGTTTTTTTATAAGTTTTTGTTTAATGTTATAAAAATCTTGTTCATATTGTCCTAAATTTACATCACTAACAAAATTACCTGTAAATTTACCATCTTTTGTACGTTCGGCATATCTATTCATCGGATTAAAAAAGCCACGACTAGATAATTTACGAGACTCGGATCTAATTTCTTCAATTAACGCACCATGTTGACCAGCTTCTGCCAAACACGTTGTTTCGATCTCTGCTAGCTTTTGGTGTGCCATTCTTACGATAGGAGACGTACTTGTTCTAGCAGCAAATATATATTTATCAAAAACAGTAAGATTACCATTGTCTATTTGAGATTCGAACCATTTCTACATGTTTGTTTCTAATCTGTTAGCATATGGTTTTTTTAATGTTTTTGAAGAAGTTTCTTTCAAGAATTCGTGTGTATACGACTTTAAATAAGAATCGAGTACTTCAGAAAATAAAATTCTTGTACCATTTAGTTCATCTTTTATTGATTCTATAATAACAGAATTAATATCAATGTTTGATTTTTGTCTATTTATATAATTAGAAATAGTTCTTGTATAAGCACCGATAATATCCGTTTTTATTCGCATCAACTTGTGTATATCTACACCGTCAATGTCACCTTTATTCAGTTTGTCTTTCGCATCTAGTAAAAATTCATTACTATTTTGTAATTTTTGTTTAGCTATTTTTAAATATTGCGTCAAAAATTGACTAAGTTCGTATTGACCTTTTACAGGATTTAATCTAGAAGATATTGCGTTTTCGCACAATGTCTTTAAAGATTCCAACTCCTGTATTTGAGATGTAGAAGAATAATTTTGTTCAGCTCTAGATTTTGCAGATTTTAACTAAATGTTGATATTATTTAACAATCTTTGTAACAAAATATCGACATTATTACCTTTCATTTCAAATAATATGTCGCTTATTGTAGTGTCATAAGAAGGTTCAAGTGTATCGTTTATAGCAAACGCTAACAAAAAATCTCTAACAGATTGATGATATTTAGTAGAGTCTTCTGATTTTATACGTATTTTCTTTTCTACTTCTTTTAATGTACTGTTGATCAAAAATCTAGCACTAATACCTGCAATAATAGGAATAGCTGCATTTATACCAGGAATTAAAGCAACAGCACCAGTTGTAACAGCCATTGGAATAACACCAAACGATGTTTTGTTTATTTTTATACCCCACCTAAAGACAGCTTTTGTCAAATTTTTAAAAAATCTAACAATCTGCCCAACTCGTCTCTAAAAAGAATTTTTATAAGAGCCTGTTGTATAATCGTAAAGAGCCTCTTTAAATTCTTTTTTTAACGCATCTATTGCTTTACCGGTAGATGATTTTGTTGGAGTTCCATCGTTTTTTTCTTCCAAATAACCAGTAAGAACCAACGCCTGTTTAAAAATATCAGAATCTTTATAAATTTCTAGATATTTGTCAAAAGCATTTTCTGTCATTATAGAAGCATCAGACCCTCTTAAAAAGTCTTTTATCATTTGTGAAACAATAGTCATCTGTGTAGGATCTGTTGCTCTGCTAAACAAACTATTTAAAAATCTACATCTAAATTCAAATACCCAATATGGGCTCAAACCTTCATACTCTTTAAAATCTTTTTGAAGCAATGGGTTTTGTACCAATCCGGTTACTGGATTCTCTTTTAATCCCCATTGTTCTAAAAAACGATTTTTTATTTTTCTTAGTATGTAATCCAGTTTTTCTTGATTATATTTACGTCTCAGTTCTCTTATTTTTTTAACACGTTGATCATCTGGTACTGGATTTTGGTTAAGTTGTTTCTCCACCCAATGGTCCCTATCTTCTGTTATTGTACTATATATGGAATTTTTATTTATCGCCGGATTATATCCATTTATTTCACGATCTCCAAATATATAACTATAGAACAAATCTTGATAAAACTAATCTATTGATTCTAACGATCTGTCACTGGCATCTGGAAAATATTCTGCAACTGCTTTTTTAAATGACTCTGGTTCAATTTTTGAAAAGTCAGGCTCTTTTTCTCCATTCTACATCCAATCACCATATTCTTCAATAAACTGAGGTGTGTAAATATAGCTTTTTGCAATAATAGCCTATCTTTCATCACCACCATAAAGATCAAGAAGCGAATTATATAACGAAGATTTATTATTCTCTGTATCTTGTTCTGGCTAATACCCGTTATTGCAAGCCAATAAAAAATAAGCAATTTTTGCGTTTGACGGTATCTCACTTTCGTCTATTACGAATTTTTGCTAATTCTAATCATAATGTTGAGAGAGCTTTTTTGCAAGCTCCTCAACACTGTGATTATTTTCTTCATTGTTTATTAAACATGTCATATTATTTTATTTTAAATACTACAATTTTCGTCAACAGATTCCGCACTACTTCCGTTTTGTAACAATGTTCTTACGTTTCGTAATGCTGTATTTATTTCAGAATCATCAAACAAAGCCAACTCTTTATTACCGCTGTTTATTACTGTTTGTTTTAGACGCTTGTTTGTGTCAATACAATTTTTAATAATTTTTTCAAGTTTGTTTGGCCCCTCAACGTTAATTATTGATTCACGTAGCTATTCACCAACTTCATTAGTTATTACTGTTTTGATATAATCAGCATCTTCTTTGGTAAATTTAGATTTGGTTGACTCTACAATTGGATCAAAATTAGAATTTTTTATTTTTTTCCAAACAGGAACAGAGCCGTTTTCTACTTCTCTTGTTTCAACATTCTATATTAATCCTGTAACAGGAGATGTATATTTGTCTAACTCTTGTAACATGTGGAATCCTCCTTTACTTAATTTACCATAAGTAGACAATGTGGCTCCCATTGGAAGAATTGTCAATATTGCTTGAATTAAAGTTTGTTTTTGAGAATCATTTAATGGAACTTGTGCAAAATCAATGTTTTCTTTCATTGCTTTATTATATGTTTTGAAATGAACAGAATAAGAATTGGTGTATTTTATTTCACCAGTTTTCTATTTTTCATCCAAATCAATGTCTGCACAAATTTCAAAAAATCCAAAAGCACTACCATAGTTAAACGACACTGTTATTGTTGGGTTCCAATGTGATCCATCACGAGATTCTTTTTTGTAATATTCTATATGTAGGCCTATTCCTTCCAAATAGTCTATTGCTTTTTCTATATCTGGACCAAATGCTCCAAGCTCTTTGATTTCGCTAAGAGAAGATTTTTTGTATCTCTTATCCTTATTCTACAATCTAAGAACAGTTGATTCCTATATAAAATTAGACTTTTGTTCGTTTGAACGACTATCGTCGGTATATTCCTTTAATAAGAAAGAAGCACCCTCTATTCTAGAACTACCATTGTTTAAAACATCTTCTATCATGGATTTTAACGGTGATTCTCCAATAGAAATATTATTAAACAGTCCAGATACTTTTTGGTTAGCTAAATACACAGTTTCTTGGAACATTTGTTCTGGTGTTATAAAATCATCTACTGACTCTTTTACCTTTTTTATCAACTGTGGAACGGCACTTTTCCAATATTTTTCTTCCTACTTCTTTTGTTTGCTGGATTTATTATATTGAATTCCCATGTCGTATATACGCTGACCTTCATTATAAGTACCTCCTCTTCTTTGTATTAAAGCATAAATTGGATATTTAAAAGAATGTTCTTTACCGTCTCTTTCATAGCGTCGTTCACCAACAGCAATTAATTTATAGACTGTATAAACAAGTTGACCACTTTTATACTGACTGTTTCTTATTTTAAAAAACGCAGGCCATTCGTCTTCTATAAATACAGGACTGTTGTTATTTAAACCACCGATTATAACAGGAGTAGGATAAAAGTTGTTGTTTAAAATACTTTCCATCTGATCAACTTTATGGCTAGATACCGTTTTCACAATGTTATCATCGTATGAAAAGTTAAGTATCATTTCATCAAGTTCTTCATCACTAAAAATAACCAAATCTTTGCCGTTAAATTTATTTATTGTTTTTTGAATATAATCAGAGAAAGTAGTGACATTTGAATACTTTAAGAATTCACATTCACCTGTCATCCAACTATAAGGTACATATTTAAATAAATCATATTTACCACCGTTTGATGCAGAAGTAATGAAAGCATAAACAATTAATTCTTCCGCAAATCTTTGCAATTCAGGATGTTCTGTATCGTTTAATAAGTCTTCCCAAGCATTTTGCATTTTAGCAGATTTTATAAAATCGTCGAATATATTTTGATTTTTTATAAATAGTGCATTTTGCCAGCTGTCATTTATATCGTGTTCAGTCGTACCGTATAACAAACCAGGAGTTGCTTTAAAATGAGGAATAAGATTGTTTAACAAATAATTATTACAATTTCCGTTTTCATCTCTAATACTATCATATTTGTGATTTTCTTTATCTAGCAATCCTTCGTGTATTGCAACTAATTGTGCGTGTATTGACTCAGTAGGACTTGTCATTACACTTTTTGGATTTATTCCGCGCTTTACACAATATGCATTGACACCTCTAAAGAAATAATCAGATTTTAATTTTGCAACAATTGCTTCACTTATTGACGTAATAAAAGGCTCGTCCATTCTTTTACTATTCAAATAATTTTTTACAATATCCAGCATATCCTAGAATTTGTCAGTTGCCTCTATCAATTGTGTTCTTAATAGTCTTCTTTCTGCCGAAATAGCATCTCTTGTTTTTGGACCAATAAATGAACCATTTATCATTCTGTTTATAGCTTCATGTTCAAATGGAGATTTTTCAGGATCTAAAAGTTCTTCCATCTTGGCATTGTATGCTATTTGTTCAGCAATTGTTTTTCCTTGTTTTTTTGTATCTATTTTCGTATACTATACAAGATTAGAAAGATATTGTGCTTTTTCCTAAAGTTTATAGTTCGAAATAGCCACAAGAGCTTGTATATCAGAATATTCTATTTTTTCAGAAAGACCTATGTCGAACGATTGATCATACAAAGTATCTTCTTTTGACGTAGATATTTTTTCTAATGTTTTTAACCCATCAGGGTGCGTCATTAATGCTTTTATTGCTGTTCTTATTGCAATACCGTTATACTTAGATTTAAAATAATCATCGTACATTTCAATGCCGTTTGCAACATCAAACACTTTATCTGTGCCAATAATGCTATTGAAAAAGTTTACATAAAAGTTATCAATTTCATTCTTTACACGAGTGTATTTAGAAACATCTTCATTCTGATTATATACACCAACTGCCTAATCATATATATCATACATCTGCTACATAATAGGTTGCGTTGTAAACCAGAAAGTATCTTTTCCAAATCCTGTTCTTATCAACAAACTTACAAGATTGTACGTATATGGGTTAACACCAAGAACACCAATATATGGATCTTTTGCAACATCGACGTGTGCATTTACGAGTCCAGAAATCCAAGAAGATATAGAATGCCCATTTTTATCTATTCCTTTAGATAAATCAAGTAATCCTAAATCTGAAAGAATTCCTTTGTCGTCCTTAAATTTAACGCCGTACAACATTGTAAACACATGATTGTTGTTATTCAATGCATATGGTCCAATTCCTTTTTTACCTTTTGCAAATGCCATTTTTGCTTTAACAGCATTCATTAATGACATTGAGTCGAAAGGCATTAATGGATTTGTTCCATCTTTCGATCGAATTTTATTTGCTATTTCTTTTAGAGGTATTGTATCAGCGTCAATAGATCCCTACAATTGTACAAGGTTATTATCATTTGTAATAAGCATTGAAATTTGAAGATCCAACAATTTATTACAATAATATTTCTTTGGATTTTCTTTTTTATCAAACTACTTAGACAATCTTATACCTTTTCTTTGTATTTCTCCTATTTTACTTAATAAGAACGCTAATTTTTTAACAGCCTATTCTTTTTCGTTCACACTTGGATCGTTTGTATCCTTAGCAACATCATATTCCTGTTGAGCTTTTTTATACTTAGCATATGCTTCTTCTTCGCTACTGATGCCAAACTCATTGAGAACCTTTGATACTTCGTCTTTTGTTTCAGAATCTAGTTGTTCATTATAAAAGAAAGTAGACAAAAAGAATTTATCTATATCGTAGTCAGAACCAGTTATTGCTGTTACTTCTTTTGCCATTATGATTGTATCTCTCACTGCTTCTATCACATCAACACATCTCATTGCGTGTATAGAAGACGGTGCCTGTGTAGGAATACGATAACCAATAATACTTGTGTCAGCATTCTTCCACATTCTTACTGTCATTGTTTTTCCTATTCTCTCATCACCTTCTTTTATTTCTACAACATCCTGTGTATCTGGGTCGAGATATACGTCACCTTCTTTTATAACATATTCGTGTTCGTGTGCTTCAAAACCACTTATTATGCCGTTCTTTATAAGCCAGGCTTTTTTAGTTGTAAACGATTGATTTTTTAATCCTGGATGCTTTTCAAACAAATAGTTAAAGAAGTCTATCGATAAAACTACATCCATAGAACCTTTTTCATTTTTTGCTTTAAGTTTTGCTCCATGATTAATCTAATGTTTCCAGTCATCTTGGCTTATAATGTTACCAAGTTCTTGGCTCATCTAACCTTCCATTGCCCATGCAGATCTTTGATAGAAAGCCTAACCAGGAGTATTAACATCAATTATATCTTTGTTTATAATAGATGTTATTATACTTTGTATCCACTTAGTACTTCCTAAAGCAGCAACAGGTAATTTTATTTTAGATTTTTTAATCTTTTTATCTGGATTATTTGGATCTGGCTCATAATAATACTCAAGACTCAAATATTTACGCAGTTGGTCATTAGATTCTCTATCTTCTATTTGTCTATTTAAACGACGTATGAAACTAGCATCATTTAAAGAACCATCTGTATTATAAAACACATTGTCGTGCTCATCTTTTCTAGCTCTTGTGATAGCATTATAACAATCCATCACTTGTTCACGAATTTCATGAGCGTCCAATTTTTCACCGTTCACATCATATACTTGATCAGAATGCAACAAAAGCATTACTACCTTTTGATATTGCGATCCGAGCGTCATATATTCTTTTTCTTTTGGATCGGTGTTGAACTGTTTTCGTAAATCTTGTAATCTTTGAGTATACGTGTTAAATTTAAAATCTTTGTAAGATTCTGGATTTTCATTCCATTTTTCAAAAGTAGATTCGTCGCACGTTACAGCGCCTTTTCCTCCTTCCTTTGTAGCAGAAGACATTTTTAATACATCTATTTCCTATTCGTGCATTTTAGCTAAAACAGCTTTCATATGTCCAGTAGCCATACACGAGAATATTGGGAAGAATGCGGTTTTATCGTAGTATACTTCATTTTGCGTATATTCTAGTTTTCTTCCTTCGTCTGTATCAATTGACACTCTTATAGGTCTAAAACCGAACGCTGTATACTTTTGAGTACCTATTACTTGTTGATATATTGCATTATAAGCATCAGCAACAGATCTCATGTTTTGGTTAGTGATAGATGTAGTATTTCTAAGAATAGCAAATGCTTTTGCTATTTTAGAATCCCATTTTCCTATCGATCTTAACAATTTTTCACAAAATTCGTCAGAAATATATGTAGCACCATCCGTAGAATTTACTTTAGCAAGAGCACTAGTACGATTATCTATATCTAGTTCAACAGAATCAATAAGATTTTCTGCATCCTATTCTATAGATTTTGTTAAAGACTCTGTTATGGCAATTCCCTCATTTCCTAATTTCTCAATTTGTTGCTCTTTATAAAGTTTTATTATTTCCTATTTTACTTTTTGTAAATCATAAGAACTTACAAGAGTATTTATTTCATTCTAAGCTTGTTTTGCCCATTCTTGGTTTGAATTCTCAAAAGTTATAGGTTTTAATTTTCCGTCTACTTTATAAACTTGTTTCAAATAAGATTTAAGAAGTTTTCTTAATTCTTGTTCTTTTGCATTCTTTTGGAAATCGTTAAGGAGAGGAGAAACTATTTTTTCGTCTTTTATTTCTGCGCATACATAATCTGTATCTTCAAAATCGTCTATTGTATTGTGAACACCAGTAGATGCAAGACCTCCCATTCTCTTAAAAAAGTCTGTTGTGGTGTCAAGAACGTTACCTGACGTTTCATCGTACTTCCATGCGTAATATGCAAGATTTCCACTAAACAGTCTTAAAAATTCCTAATGAGAAAATTGAGATTTTATAACCATATCTGCTACATACATGACAATCGCTCTGTGATGTATCTCAGAAGAAGCTCTCTCTGGTAATGAAGTCTTATCTTTTTTTCTTGTGTCTGAATCAGGGATGACTCCGTGTTTTGAATATAAGTCACTTAATTGCAACCATTGTTCTACTTTTCTTATTTTTACTTTATCTAATCCACCGTTTTCATTATTTTTAAAAAGACCGTTTTCTATAGATATTAAATTTAAACTTTTTAACCAGTCTAATTCTTTCTAAAGTTGATAAGACAAAACATTTTGCATTAAATGACGTTGTTTCTCTTTATCCCTAATTAATTTTACACTTGCGGTTTTATCTGGATTCTCTTTAACTAAACCAAAAAACTCTCTTTCTGCATCTTCAAGACACTGCGCTTCAGTTTTATGGAGGTTATTAAAACTTACAAATGTTCCATCGTCTTTAATTATACCAGTAAATGTAGACAATCTTGCACCTTGTATGATACTTGATTTTTGTTTATTTCCATGATGGAAGTTTACGATCTTTTCTTCTTCGCTTAATGTTTCATATCTTTTTAACTCTTGTTTTGCAGAATTATATTCAGAATAAGCATAATCGATGAATTGATCTAATACATCGTCTGTAAATTCAAAAATCAAGTCGCCTTTTTTATTGTAAGAAATTTGGTATTTACCGCCTCTTAACAGCTATAATACATTTTTTTCATTTGTTTCTAGTCTTTGTGTTGCTTTAAAGTCGTCTTTGTCAGTAACCCAATCTATTCCAAAGGCATTGAAACCATATGGCATTTTTATAGATCCCCATGTCGTTTTATCAGATAATGTTTCTAGTATAAGTTGATTATCTGTTAACAACGAATATTTTACAACAACATCTTCCTATTCAGACATTTCTGTATATTCGACGCCTTCGCTACCATGAGCATCTGTCTTTAGTCCAGGAAGTGGAATAAAGTGCATTTGATCAATAGTAGGTCTGTTTTCTTTATCTGCAACATATTGTAGTGCACGAGACGATTTATAAAATGGGTCATCTAATAAATTAGCAAGAATTTCAGATTCCTCTTTTTTAATCTCATCCAATTTATCAGTTATTGCGTTGTGCTCACCCATTGAATATTGATTTTTTCCAGCTATCGTTAAATAAGAAAGTTGTTCTTCGTCTGATCTTTTTCTATATTTTGCAACACTGAGTGTGTCGATAGCAACATTATATTGATTATTCTTATTTGACCATATGTCTTTTACCTAATCATAAAGATCATTTTTTGTATAATTCTTAACAAAGTCTAACTTATTAGCAATATTTAAAATTCCAGTTCCGTTTTCTAAAAAGAATGTACGAAGCGCATCACGATCAGTTCTTCCAGATCTTTCTCTTAAAGCAAAATCAAGATCATCTATTGTTATATTTATTCCAATTCTATTTAAACATTCAACAAACTTTTCCTTTATTGCGTACACACACGCAGGATCTGTTAAATCTATGTCTCTACCTTTCCATTCTTTTATTTCAAAGTTGGAAGAATCTAACAATTCTCCGTCATCACTTAGTTTTCTAAATTTTTTGGATATTGTTAAACCAGAAAGATAATTAGTTTTACCTCTTACAGATGTTGGAACAAATAAGTCTACTAAGCCTCTTAAATCATTTTCTAATTTATCCAAAGCTGTGACATTTTTTACTTTTATTTTTCCGTTTTCCAGCCTTTCGATAAACTCTAATCGTCCAGAAACAAAAGCATTTGACCAAGATTTTCTTATATCTTTTACTTGATATTCCATGCTTGCTTCATACACACGAATAGAACCCTGTAGTACAGAATCGGTACCGCTTTGCATACTTTGGGCAACATTTGGTATATTTTTACTAAGACATATAGTAGAAACAATTTCTTTAGCCAGTCCGTATGCGTCGTCATCTTTAACTATACCAGTAAGACGGCCCTGTTTTGTAAGATAAGTTCCTGTGTCTGGGTCTTTTTCGTAAGCTTGTTTTAATAGATTATCATAATCCTTATAAATCTGTTCAAATCTTGAATCTATTTGTGACAAAACTCTCAACTTGTCCCTTAACTCCAATTGCCCTCTACACTCATGAACAAGATTTAATACTTTTCCCCAGGCATTTTTATATGGGGTAAGTTGTGGTAATCCCGCTGCATTTAATTTTACAGTAAAGCTTACTCTTGGTTCATCAGTCTTTGGATCTAAGTAATACACAGGAATAGAATCTACAAATCTTGCAAAGAAGAATTTTACCCTTGGTGTAGCTCTAGTAATAGGATCAAACTCAGCAGATACTTTTTGATATTCTCCGTATTGCCGTTGTTCAGTTAATGACCACTCCTCGTCATCTTCACCAGTTCTTGTCTTATCTTCTTCTGTTTCGTTTCTTTTCTACGATACAGTAGAAATAGAACCATTTACCTCAAACTGATTTAATCCTTTCAATATATCATCCAATATAGAATCTAAACGATTATCTATAAGAACAATCTTTCCATTAGAAACGCCGAGACCCATTACTTCAGACAAACGCATTTTTCCTTCAGCTGGAATATTTACACTTGTCATAATTTCAAGTAACGCGGGGGAATTTACAAGCATTTCTTTAGTTGGGTGTATGCTACCAAGATGTTTACCTGTAGGATCCAACACTTGTCCTGTACCAGATTTACTATAAGTATCCGGTTGTAATACAATATACCTTATTGTTTCAAGTGTTGCTTCATACTGTTCGTTGTTCATTATGTGTTTATAAGAACGTCCGTTTAACTAATAAGTAGAAGCAAGATAACCACCATTTTCAGCAGTGAGTTTACGCCAACGCTGAATTGCTTCGTTAGTAGGTTTAACGTTTTTATATTTACCACAAGCAGCACTGTTATACAGGCGATAAAGATTATAACTACCTATTTTTGTATAAAATTTATACCAAGCTTTAAGAAATGTAAACAGTTTTAATAGACCGTCACTAAACTTATACTTTGGTTTATTTTCCATAAACCACCAGAATTCATCTGCCGCACGTTCAGCAACTTGTAAATCTGTTAAATTTTGGCCAAATCTTTTTCTATAGCTTTTGTAAGCTTTCTCTCTTGTATCAGTGTCAACTAACAATTCTAACACTCTGTGGAATGCTTCGTGATATTCTGTTCCACGTTTCGCACGTTTAGATAAGCGTATCATGTTTTCGTAACACTGACCAACAACGACACCAACTGTTAAATTCTTTAAAACTGTTTCTTCAAAAGAAGGGATTTTTATATCGCCAACAATATCTCGTATTCTTTGTTTTGCTTCTTCTTCGTTTATTGTTCCATCAGCATCCTATATGGAGCATGTACTAAACAATGGTCTTATTGGCGCATTAGAATCTTCTTGCTGTTGTTGGTTTTTAGAGGCTTTTTCTGCTTTCATGTTATTAAATACATCCAATACAGAAGCACCATCTGGATCTATAGCAGCATTTGCCTCAAATGGTTGATTTTCAACAACATTGTTATTATCTGGTAAAGTTTGTTCATAAGAACTGTTATCTAATAATGTTTTTTCATCAAACGAAATAAGTGGACGTTTCAATCCATTAAATCTTGTTTGTAACATTTTCGTTCTTATATACCAAGCAATACCACTAAGTCCTTGTTCAAAATCACTACGCTTAAAAGAAATAGGAGAATTTCCAAATTTTATTTCATCTTCTGTATGTGTATCAAACCATTCTTGTATATCTTTACGTTCTTTAAAACTTAATTTGGCACTCATAAAGTCTTCGCTGATCTGCATTCTTACATTTTCAACCAAAAACTTAACAAATTCGTTTTTGTCTGTAAATTCTTTAATTGAAAATACACTATCACCAGAAGAATCTGTGTTTATTCCCTTTATACGACCGCTTAATACAATTTTGTCTCCTATAACACTTACATTAACTTTAGATTTGTTTTGTTTTTGACTAGCAAACCCATAAGAAATAAAATAATTTATAACCTCCTCGTTTTTGAATGGAGTATTAGCATAATAATCATCTAATTTAAAATCACCTTTTCTTATACCGTCTAATATGTCTGCAACAACGTTAGCTGTTTCCTCATCAAAATTAACAGACTCTAAGTTTATTGGAACAGTATTTTCAGGAGTTTTTTCTTCACCTTTTTCTTTATGGTTGACTTTATATAACAAAACAACACCACCTGCTGAAAGTCTTGTGGTTTTATTTTTACCACTATATTGATATATTGGGATATATCCTTTTCCGTTTGGATTTGGTACAGTTACAGCAAGACCTTTTCCACGAGATGTGTCGACAGCTCTTATTATTCCTATATTATTTTGTGGATCGAGTGTATTTGACGAATATCTAATTTCATTCAATGGAACACCAAGCAGATCTAAAGTATTTACATCGTGGAGAGGGGGTAATTGCTCGTCTTCATCAAGGAATTTTCCAAACGTTCTACTTATTGCATTATTGTTGACGCGAACCCTATTACCATTTGCTGTTAAACTTTTAAGTTTTTCACGTAGATCATCTGCATCTTTTAAACGTTCTTTGGTTTCTGGGTCGTATGCAAATTTTATTGTGACAGGCGTATATTCCACACCATTGAACACAACAATCATCTAAAAATTATGTGGTAAATTTTGTGTAGGATTGTTGACAATATAGAATTCAGCATTATTTATAAAATAAGGATCATTCATGACGTCGGACAATTTCTTATTCTCATCGTTTACAGCATGAGAGCTTTTTACATTGTCTATTTCATATCCCTATCGTCCTTTTGCTTTATCTTCTAATCCTGTATATTCTTCTGAAACTCTTGTTTCCTCTTCATCTATAGAACCGAACTAAAATTCACCATTGCGAACATTATTATTTATAATATCGAAAACATTTGTTAGTCCAGAATCAATAAGATTTCGTAATATTCCTTTTGCAAATCTACTGGATTCATCTATTTTATTAAATCCGGTTATTCTTTCATTTTCTACATATTTCAACAAAAGTAATAGATTTGTTAGTTCGGATATAAGTGTTTCTATATCTTCTTGTGATGCATTTTTGTTTAGTGTTTTACCATCATTGTTGACAATCGAAATGTATGCACTAAATACAACGTCCATTTGACCTTCAAATAGTCCGTTTATATCATTTAAATTCGGATAATATTTAGAAACGGATTTCTTTATTTTTTCTACTGTTTCTTTTTGTTGTTTAGTGTCTTCATAATAATCAGATACTTTTTTTTCAATTTCTGATTTTTCGTCTCTTAAATTACTTAAAACACTATCCAAATCTTCATCTTTTGTATTATCTGATGCATCTTTTATCTTTTGATTAAATTCATTTATTCTTTTTTGTAAGCCTTCCGGAAGATCTTCTATTTTATCTAATATCTCTAAACTTTCTATCAGTTGTCTTGTAATTCCAGCCTAAGTATTACTTAATATTTTTATTTCCTTTTCTACATAATCTAGCAATTGATTTACATGACGAAATTCTTGCTCATCCTGTTGCTTATCTACATTTACTCTATTTGGAACATTTTCACCGTTTTCTTTTATTGTTATGTACGTTTTTGCTTTACCTGCAGTTTCCTTAATCTAAATAGAAAAATTATCTTTTTTGGCGTAAGCAATTCCAAAAAATAACAATTCGTTAGATTGTATTTGTTTTCCTGATGCCCTTAACAAAAGTTTATATATTGCAAGTTGTTCTGCATATTCTACCGCAACGTTGTCTGTCTGTTTTTCTGCGTCTATGTCGTACAAATTAGACGTTTCGTGTTCTGTATCGTGATATAATTTACTATATGTACTATACGTTTTAAAATCGATAAGATGTAATTTTCCTTCTTTATCAACAGCTATACAGTCAGTTTCTCCAGAAACCAAAAACTTTTTACCATTTACAAGAAGCTCGGCACACAAAGTATAAGGAGTCGTACATAACTTCCATCCAAGTATTTCTTCATAATATTTCTTTACTCTACCTAAACCGGTTTCATCGTTACATATTTTGTTAAATGTGTCTTCATCAATAAATTGGCTTATGTGGACTTCCTCTCCATAAAAATATATCGTCAATCTTGGGTCGTCATATTTCAACGGCGTTGTTCTAGTGCCATCTAAAAAATGTCTACATATAACATCATACACACTTCCTGCAACAACAGATTCGTTTGTTTTATTTGTCAATACGTGCGAAAACGCATCAATTACTTCGTCAATGTCCTCTTGATTCTATTCTAAATATTTACGATATAGATCAATTTGCAAACTTTCTCTTCTTTGTTTGTCTAATAATTCGGCTTTTTTATCAGACCTATAATCTTTGAGATCTTTTTCCTTTAATTCAGTTAATATCTTTTCTACTTCTTCAAAAAGAGAATCAGATGCTTTCAATCTTGCTTTGACTTCTTCAATTTTTTCGTCTCTTTCTTTATGTATATAAACACCTCTTTGTATAGAATGCACACGACGAGCAAGACGTAGTTTTCCATTTATTTCCATAAAATAATGGAAACCGCTCACGCCTTTTTTCTATTTTTCTGCATTTTTTATACTTTCAACAAGATCGTTATATGCGGCTTCTTGACTTGGCTCATTTATTGCTCTGACTGCAGCTGCTGCAGCTTGTTTTGCTAATCTTTCGCGTTCTTCAATTTCTGCTTGTTGACGTGCTAATTCTGCAGCATGTTCTTCTGCAATACGCTTTGCTTCTTCTTCAGCAGCCTATTGTTGTGCCAACTCTGTTGCTTTTTGTTCTTCGATACGCGCATTTTCTACTGCATTTGCATCACGTTCAAGAGCGGCAACAGTAGCACCTTCAGCAGCTTCCGCTGTTCTCGCCTAATCTAATATAGCCAAATCTTCTTCTGTCGGATTTTCAAAATTCTCAGGGATTAAATATTCTGGAGAAACAGATAAATCAATTGATGGTTTATTGTCAGATTGTTTTGAATCGTCTTGTGAAGTTATTTCTTCATTGTCGTTTTCTTCTTCTCTGTCTGAATCACTCCAATCTAACTCTTCTTGACGTTTATAATATTCTTCACGTTGTTTTTTATAATTTTCTAATGCTCTTTCTCTGTCATAAGAGATATAATCTTTTACAATTTGAGAAGCCTTCTGTTTGAACAAATCTGTGATTTTTCTATTTTTTCCCTCATTTATTTGTTCTGTTAATTGATTTAACGTTTCTACGTTTTCGGCATAGTATATTTCAGCATTGTCACCGTTTTCATCGCTCACAGAATAAGTTATACCGTTTGCTCCTTTGTTGTCTAATATGGTTATACGCTTATCACCGACACGTATTGCAGATCCAGTAAAAGCAGTATCCACACCGAATTTTTTTAAATATTTTTCTCTTCTTGCAGATTCTTCTTTATTTTCATCTCTTTCGAGAGCTCTTTCTAATGCTACAACAGAGTATTCGGTTGAATCAATGTGCCACCCTTTTAATTCTGATCTATCCACATATTTATATTGCCCACTAGAATCTGAAACAAGTATTTTGCCATTATCTTTTGGATACATATTTTGTTGCGATTCAACTTCGTCTGAACCAATTTGTGTTTTTAACTCCCCATCTATCCAAAAAAGTCTTTCATCATTGCCTTTCTCGTTCTTTCTAGTAAGCAGTTTATATGTATTTCCGCCTTTGTGAGCAAGCATTCTAGCAAGTCTTTTGCGCTTATTTATACGATCTTTTGCAAGATCAGCCAAACTTTCATCTACTCCCTCTTTATATGTTTTAGAGTTATGATACGCAACAAAGCTTTCAGCTAATTGTTCATTTGTAACAGAACCAGTATGACTTATTTTACCATTTAAAATATCATCAATTATTGATCTTATATTACCACCGTGTTGTTCATATATTTCAGCTGCGTTTTGTTGTGGTAGAAGCTAGTTAGTATCGTTTTCTAGCATTTTTTCTACAGTTGTCATAGTTTGAAGAGTTGCATAACTTGGAGTAGAATACCCAGCGTCTCTTGCAGCGTACTGTAATTCTCTCTGCTGTACACCCATTGCTTTATTTATAAATTCTTCACCATACACAGCACCTCTTAATTCTATAAGACTGTTCAAATAATCTGCCAGTGCGACTTTTTTCTCAAGTGGCGTCATTTCTTCTCCACGTAACGCCTTTCCTATATTCTATAGTTTATCCTTAAACTTTTGTGATTCTGTTCTTCCTTCGTGTCCTCCGTATTTGTTTGCAAGAATTGTATATTTGTTGATCAAATCTGCAGGATGCGCAAAAGTTAGCATTTTCTATATTTCTAATGCGTTTTCTTCTCCAAATGCTTGCACAAGGTTTGACACAGCATTATTATATTTAAGTTGACTTCTAATAGATCCTGCCATTCCAAATGCACCAAGAAGACCAGAAGATGCAGCAATACCTCCCCATATATCAAAAGATTGTTTTTTTACATCTTCCCATAAACTAGCATTAGGATCATCTTGTACGCCTAACAAATGTTGCAAAATTAACCCATAGTATTCTTCTGCAACTTCACCAAAAAAGCCGTTAAATTGACCAGCTTGTAAAACCCGCTTGTTAAACACTTTATCTATAGTAGGTATTACTTTACCAAGTCCTTTCTTTGTAAGTATTGCGTTGTTTTCGATGAGTCCTGTCTATAAATATTGTTTTGCAGTGTTGAGCAAATCTTTATTTAATTGTCTATCAATTCCTAATTCTATTCCTCTAAGGAACTTTCCAACTGTTGGTAATTTTTTTGCGCCGCCCCATAAAAGTTTGCCAGCGCCCCATCCTCCCATCATTTCGGAGAAGTTTTCAATCCAATTTCTTGTTTCAGAGCGAAGGAACGCGTCTTGTGCTGATACTCTATCTGTTACATCGTTTACCTGAATATTTCCAAACAAATCCGGTGATGCTTGTATGGTTCCTTCCATTTCTTTTAAAGAATCAAGAATCATTCTTGGTGCACCTACAGTGTTTGTCAAAAATGCAGCATATGTAGCGTCTGCACCAATTCTTGTACCGATATCCAACAATTTTTTTCCACTTGCGCCACCATATTTTGCAACAAATTTCATTGCAGATGTTTCCAAAGCTTTTTTTACATATTCACCAGAAAGTCCTGCTTCGATTGATGCTTTATCTAAAGCAACAGAGGTAAGTCCCTTTTTTATACCTTTTGTTATGGCTTTTGACAGGATCTTTCCTCCTTTTTGTAAGGCAGAAGCAACTCCATTTGTTGCAATAAATTCTGCCATAAACTTCAAAGATTCTGCACCAATAAGACCCCATTTATACGCCGTATCGTTTTCAAAAGATCCCCATTGAGAATGCGCCATGTTTTCAATACTTGCTGCTTCAAGTATTGCTGTTTCTGCATCAGAAAGATTCTCGCCTTTTTGTAATTTATCTGCTGCAATATTTATTCTATTTGCTTCAATTATATCAGGTATATCAAAAAGATATGTATTTAATGCACCTTCGTTAGCAAAAGGGTTAAAAAATTCATTGTATGCGTAAAGGTGTTTATATAACCAATTGCCTGAGTTATTCGCTATCGCATCTTCTACTTTTTTATAGTGAAGAGCTTTGTCCAAAAGATTTATTGCAGAGTCATAATCATTTAAGTCTTTGTTGTATTCACCCAATCGTGATGCAGCTTGCTGTTGTGCAGGCATATTTACATTTTGAACGCCTCTTGCTATACCGCTAACAGAACCTTCATACCCCGGGCGATTCTATTCAAAGTTATCTCTTAAAAACTGCAATTCTTCTTTTTTTCGTTCTATAAAATCAGAAGTTACATTTTCAGGAGTTGTCGCAAAGTCTTTTGCTACTTCAGACAATTTATCAAAACTCGATTGTGGTACAACAAGGTTAGAATTAAAAGTATCTCTAAATTGCTGATTATACAATAACATTTTACCGTCTTTTGTAAAAGCTTTCAACGCGATTGCCTACAAATGTTCCGGTAACTAAAATATATCTTTTGGCAAAACTTGCGTCTATTCTAAATATGACTACAACTCTGCTAATTTTTTTCCAAGTTGCCTTTCTTTGTCATATTCTATAACATAATTTGTTATATTTTTTTGATAATCTGGAGTATCTTTTGTTTGTTTTGCTAAATCAAATGCTTTTTCTGTTCTTATTTGTTGATCCAAATATATGTCAGAATTAGTAAAAACATTTGCTAACTATCCCTTAAACAACTCATTTGTATTAGTAAGATTTTTCATTGATTGAATATATCTTTGTCTTTTATCTAATACTTTCTATAGATTGTCATTAGCAGAATTTAAATTTCTTTCATATCTTTCAAGATTACCAGCTGCAACAGATGCATACGGAGAGGCACCATAAGACCTCATTCTTTGGTCGTCATATTCCGCTAAAGCTTTTTCTCGTTGTTGTTTTGCCTGTTCTATTTCATCTCCAAACAATATATCAGCCTGTGCATTTATTCTACTATTAAACAAAGCATTTTGTTGTTCTTCAGTATAAAAATAAACCGGTTTTTCATTATTTTGTGGCTGTTCTTGCGATATACCCAACGATTGCCAGTTTGTTTTGTCGTTCAACAACTTTGTCAAATCCCATTGCTCATCTATTTTTGTTTTTTGTTTAGGCTGAGGCTTTGTGTTAGTTTGTGGTTTATTGTTTGGTTTTTGAATATTATTTTGTGGCTGTTCTTGAGTGGCGTCTTGTTGCTCAATTTGTTCATGTTCTTTTGTTTGTTCACGTTGTTCAGCAACACGTCTACGTTCTTCTGCCTCGCGTTCGTATTCTTCAACAGCTTTTTTATATTTTTCATATTCTGCTCTTTTTTGTGAAACATACATGCTTGCATGAATGTCCTAAAGAGCTTTTGATTTCCGTGAAAATTTCGAATACGGATTTTCTGTCAATCGTGGTGTTTTCTAATACATATTATTTTTTATTTTATTACGTTTTCTGTGCTCACTGGAGATCCACCAATGTTTGAAATACTATGGTCTGCGGTTGCCATAAAACTAGACCATTTATTTGTTGGTACAAGATAACCGTCTGCATCTCTTTCATATTCTCCAATTTTTGCTATTAATCTTTGTGATGGTATGTCTTTTAACTTCGTTGTTGCATTTGCATCAGCAGGTTTTGCTTTAACTTCAACAAAAATTCCATATTTACCATTTTTTTGTTTAATTTGTGCTGCTGTACCAACCTAAACAAACCTAATGTTATTTTCGTTATTATTCATAAACTTAGTAACACTCTTAGATCTCACAAAACCGCCTTTATTATGTCTGTCTACATTATGGTCTAAATCATCAATTGTGTAAATTTTATCTTTTAAAAATGTTGTAGGCATTTCTATTCCACCAAGAAGAGAATTTGGGAAATCTATTACGCTAAAAACATCATATGCGTGACGATTTTTGCCACCTGGATCCTTTTCTCTATCAAGTATATATTGATACGCATCTTCCCATTTTAATTGTCGATATGTTCCGTTACTATTTCTCTTTGCGTATACCCATTCTCCATTGTTATTTTGCATTTGAACCCAACCATGTTTTTGTAAAAGTTCATCTGCAACATTTGTAGAAGCCTAATTTAATTGTGTGTAATGACTATATTTTCCATCTGGATCCTTTACTCTTGAATTACGATTTGAGACGGATGTGTCTCCATCAGGATGTTCTAATCCCCAATAGTAATGATCTGTTGCAGCATTAGTAGCATGTGAAAGTATATCGTTTTGTGTTCTTACGCTATCTAACATGTATGGATCTTCCTTTATTGTCTAATGTCTAACTCTTGAATTTGCAGCCATTATAAAATCTTTAAAAAGATTCAAAGCCTAGTCTGGAGTTGTTTCTGGATCTAACGTTCTTCTAAATAAATCATAATTATATGCACCGAGTGGGGTATCCAAATAATCCGGTAAGTTCTAATTTAATATTGGGGCCATTTGATCTGTTCCAACACCAAATATATTATACCTACCGTCACTAGTTTTGCCCATATAACTATCTTCTAATCCTTTGAACCATTCATTTGTAGTATCAAATACACCAGAATACACATCTGGACTATACCTATCCCACACTCTTATTTGGCCTGTGTTTGGATCAACTGTACTAAAATTATCAAGACCCAATGATTTTAATCGATAATCTTCATATCCTGGATTATATAAACCTTTTGCAGCTAATTCTGCTTTTGCTCTGTCATATGCCTTTCTATTTTCGGCATTTTGTTTCATTGCATTTAACGCACCTACTGGTACACTATTTATGTACCTTGTTATCGCAGCACGACCTTCACGAGACTTAAATGGATCTATGCCGTTCTGATAAAATTGGTCTAATAATTTCTATGCACCACCTATAGTATAATTATAATATGCTTCTGTATCTCCTGCAATAGGACTATAGAAATCCTAATATGCCTTCATGAAGTCTTTATATTCTTCTTGACCTTTATCGTATAGGTCTTTAACGCCAGCAATGTACGTCTTCATCAAGTCCGTACTATAAATGTCCATTGTGGGCATCTATACTGGATCTTCATATCCTAATATCATAATTACTTATTCATTCCATGAAACCCAAACGTGTACGTCGGAGGAGTATATCCTAACATTGGTGGTCTTTGTGGAACACCATATTTATTTTTGATTGATGGACTCCAAAGACTTGGTCCTCTATTTATTTTGAAACTTGGTTGCCTGTTGAAACTTAACTAAATAGGTGTAGTGTTAGTAGAATTATTGTTTGTTTCAGATTGTTTTCCTTGTTTTTGACTTCCTATCTAGTCTTCCCACAAACCGATAGCTCTATTAGTCCAATAATTATTAAGGTAATTACCAACTAAAGTATTAATACCTTTAAGACCAGTCTACCAACCTGTTTCTATTCCCTTTCTACGGGCAGCAACCGCTTTTGAAAGTTGATCATTATATACAGCTCTAGATTGTTGTTTACGAGCAGCTTCTGCTTCACCAGCTTGCATCAATGCGTTAGCATATTGTTGCATATACTGGTTATTGAGTTGTTGTGCTTGTGAAAGTATTGATGCTCTATTCTTCATCTTGTTGTTGTTGAGCTAAGAATACATTGCTAATCTTTGACCAGGACTCATACTTGCCGTATTATAATTGTATATAGCTTGTCTTTCTATATCATTTAACGATTGTAATTCGTTATACGGATCATATCTCAAACTTCCAAGTAATCCTAAAGCCGCATTAGCGTATTCGTTTGGAGAGTACGAAGATAAAGCCATTGGAGTATCTTTCTTATAGCTATACGCCTATCTAGCACCAACACCCATCTCCATCAAACCAGGAAGCATACTCATTAATCCCATGTATCTTCCATTATCATATTTCTTTATTTTCATATTATTAGTATACATATCCTATAATGCAACAAGTTGAGTCAATGCCATAGGATTGTTTATGTTCATTCTTCCATCGACTGCAAATCTATTACCTGTCAGTGGGTTTATTTGATTTCCTAACACACCATCGTTGTCGTTCAAATGAACAGGTATGTTATCTGTTCTTTCTGGTGTATATTGTGTTATAGGCATCTGCATTGCGTCAACCACAACACCATTTTTGTTGTGTTTTGTTATAACTTCTCCGCCGCCTACTTCTGCATTTGCTGCACCTCTAAATGGGCTTAACCCATTATCTGCGTGTGTTGCATAGAACTCATTTCTAAGTCCTTGTGAGCCAGCTACAGCCTCATTTTGAGTATTGGTTGCATTACTAGCTATTCTAAAGTTATTTAGTCTTCTACGTTGTTCTCTTTTCTCTTTACTGTTCCATCCAAATAAAGAGCCTAACGCACCAACTCCAGCACCTATTAATCCACCAACAGCAGTACCTAAACCAGGAATAATTGATCCAATAGCACCACCTATTCCTGCACCTACACCCATTGCACTTGTTGTAAGTCCTAAATTCTCCTATGTGTCTCTAAGTTTCGCAGCTTTCATTATGTTACTGCTATCAACACCACCAGTTCTTTCGTAGGCCACACCATTAGCATATTCTGTATTTTTGCTAGCTAGTGCATCTAATTCTCCGCCATCGTAACCATCAAAGGATCTTTTACTAAGGATGCTACCGTGTAATTGCATTGCACTTGGTACAGCAGAAACCAATGAAAGTCCTGCTCCAGCAGCTTTACCCAATGTTCCTTTTGCGATTTCTTTTCCTATCATTACAAGCCCTGTTCCTTGTGTTAGTAATTGTGCACCTTGATTAACAAGTCCTGCCGTATTCTCCTAACGCTGTCCTCGTACTTCATTTGATAAGTTTGTACCATATTGATCAATATAGCCAATCGGTACGCTATTAGTAGATCTTTGATATCCACTACTTATAGGAGTTGTACCCAAATCATATTTAGGTAAATTGTTTATTTTTTTATTTAATATAATTCTCTAATGTTTGTCCATAATTAGCTATATGATTGTCTAAATTTAGTAATTACGCGCGATATTGCAAAATCTTGTTGTGGACTCTAATCTTCTATATCTACTTTCATCCACTTCCCTCGTAACCTCAATGGCATCGATATATTTGTTGTTTTATCGATATTATCTTGTTGTCTAGGAATAGTATAACAAATATTTCCTTCTCTGTCTGTATATACTCCAGCTTTTTTAATCTCATCTTCTTTCAACTCTGAAGAACTATTAAGGTCTGTTTCAAAAGATAATGTTTTCCTAGTCATTCTATCTATAATTCTATCATTAAGTTCGTAATTACGTTTTAATGTTACTATCTTCTGATTGTCGAACACCTTTGTTTGAGATGGTGAACTATTTACAACAAATGATATTTCTTCAGGACTCAAAAGGTCGTGCATCTAGTCGGTTGTTAAATAATTTAATTTTTGAGCTTTTATCTTAGGTTCTTCTATTTCTTCAGACTCTTCTGTTTCCTTAGGTATTTCTATTTCTAAACCGTACAACACATTGTTAAAACTAATAATGTTGTTATATGATCTGTTGTATAGAGATGTAGCACATCCTAATTTTGTACTAAATACAAGTTGCTCATTATCATTTAAACACTTACATAGTAATTCCATGTTCTGTAGATCGTAATCTATTTGTGGTATGTCTTCAGATATTTGGTTGTTAATTATGTTCTGTACATTAGTATATTCACCATAATTGATAACACGACCTTGTAAATAAGCAACTATTGCTTTATTGAGTATATCTATCCAATATACACCTCCTTCTGCTTCTATTGCAGAATAATCTTCAGGACGCATACCATATTTAGTACTTATGTAATCTGTACGTTGCAATACACCGCCTTGACCAAGTTGTATAGTATTACTGTTTTCATCAGTTATCAACGATCTTTCATTAACACTAAGTTTACCAAACGCTGTATTTTGCCAGAAATAAAGTATATCGTTAACAGTCATTAATTCTGTTATTTCTCCATATCTTGTATCTGCATCTACAAAGTCTATTGGTTTAAATATATTCCAATTATCTATGTTTTCGCCATTTGTCTTTTGCTATGAATAGACTATTCTGTGTGGATATATATTTTGTGTTTTCTCTAACGGTTGCGCATAATAAACAGACACACTAGTATCGTTGTCAGAATAGATAGGGTTATATTGGTGCAGTGGTCTATCTTGTGTTGCAACTCCAGGTATTGTTCCAGGTTCAAGCTATAGATTTGCACTTTGAGTATTGCGGTAATTCATTCCGTAATCGAAGAATGTGTTTACCTTCGTTTCCATTGGAATACTATTAACAATTTGTGTAGATTCTATATAATCTGCAGTTGATCTAAAATCCCATGTTTTAAACATTGAAGTAAACTCGCAAGGAACATCGTATATATTACCATCAAATATAACACATTTGTTGTCTTCGTTTTCTTTTATATTTCTGTAATTTCCAAATCCATAATAAATACTATATTGGTAGTCTGGTAATTGTATATCATGTGTTATGTTAGCTATAATTGATCCAGGAAATGAACTGGTACTATCATTAAGATAAGATGTAAAAATACTTTCTTCTGCTTTTGGAGCACTTGTTTTTAATAAAAAACACACAGGTCCTGGGCCTATGACACCTTTCAATATTTTATACTCAAAATTCTATAACAAAGAATCGGTATATTCACGAAACTTATAACGCTCTGGGCGATCAACATATACACCCTTGAGCTAAACTACCCAGTTTGCAAAATTATAAGAACTTTCTTCATCGTTTGATATCGGTAAATCATATTTACCGTTGGATATCCAATTTACATACGTATAATTAGAAACAACAGTAGAATAAGATTTATATGATTTAACACCCGAAGAAATAGAACTATTTGTTCCATTATTTTCAATATTGGTAAATCCGGATTCCCATGTTGGGTTCTTTACATCCTTTACATTATTTATTTTTAACGTTTCTAAATTATTGTTTTTTAGATTTACTACATCAAAATACTTGAGAGTACAAAAAGCATCAAATTTTTTATCTTTGTAAGAAGTATTATAAGTTGGCAAATATTTTAATAATATATTAGATCCGTTTGTATCTATAGAAAGATGTACACTTTCGTCTACCGATGTTTCGTCGATGGTTGATCTTAATCTATACAGTGGATTTAAATTAAAATTCGATTGTAACTACGTAATTATATTTTGTCGAAAATACAAATGTTCTGGACAAAACGCTTGATAAAGAACATTATTTTCAATATTGTCTGCAAATATAGCATTACGGTAATATACTGTTCCGTCACCAGCAGAGGATCTTGATTCATGATAAATTCTAGTATAATCTGTAGTAATAAAAGGTAACGGATAATACGGAGTATATAAAGTGTCTTCAGAATTAAGCTGCTTTTGGTGAACAGGTCTAGCTAACGCGCATTGTAACAATATCTTAGAATATTCATTTGTTTTTTGGCACCTTACTATTTCATAACCAACAACTTCTTTTTTTTGTAGTTTGCTAATTAGTTTTTCGTTTAACGTTATCTCAATACCCAATGGGTTTGCCCAACACACAAACTGTGTTTTGTCAAAAAGTTTTAAATCTCGATCAGTTAGATCGGGAACAAGAACATCTTTGATCCAACGAGTGTGTGTTTTTTGACCATGTTTATTATAAAACACAATACCGTATCTATATATTTCTCCTCTTCGCAAAGATCTTAACAAACTAGATGTAAATATATCATTATAATTTTTTTCAGGTTTAAAATCAGTAGTATCAATACAACACTCGTTTAGATAGTTTGTGTATTTATATTTAGAGTTGGTACCTATTTCATTTGCTTTAACAGTTACAAACCCACTTTCTTTAACATATTCAAAATCGTCATCTATAGTATCAAATCCAAAAATAGGAACCTTTGTTTTTATGAGCTTTACGATTATATTGTTTATGAGTGTTTCTTCGTCGATATTTAGATCAAATACAGTTGTATCTTTTACATTTGCACCAAATAAATAACCTTGGTTTGATTCTATAACAGTAGGGATTATATCTTGTCCATCCAATGCTGAAAATTCATCAAGACTGAGTTGTTGTAAAGAATCTAACCCTGTATCGTCTATTTTGATACTATATGAAACAGGCTCACCTTCTTCGTTTTTTTGAACTTGTAACTTCTAATCTTTTATAAGATTTATCTCCGGTGTTTGCCCTGCTTTTACATATTGTATTCTATATATTTGTATGTGATCAAAAATAAGTTTGTTACCTGTTATTAACAAACTCAACCCCATAGATGTTTTAGTATCTTCTGCATTACCCTCTTCGGTATTTCTGTTGTTATTTACGATTTGTATTTTATTAGTAAGAGGTGCAAGTTTACTGAATGTTCCATACTTCTGGTATAATCTATAAGTATATTGAACCTATGATGTCTTTAATTGGCCACCTATTACACCGGTTATTACAACTTTTTTTGTAGGAAAATACTTATGTGATATAAGGTCGTCTATCTCTTTACCATTATAATATTCAGAAAGATCTGTTATTGTAGGATGTTGCAAGAACAACTGCATTATCCCATTGTCACCATCAGCAATATAAAGTTTTATAAGGTTTTCTTGTTCTTTATTTATAACAACAGAAAACTATTTCTTATCGGTAGTTTCTTTTGACGAAAACAAAAGGTTCGGTTCTATTTCATCACCGTTTAATTGTACTTTATATACGTCCCAGGTATCGTCTTGTTTCTTTAAAATAATCGCTCCAATATTACCTATTGATGCGGTTGCTAAAATTGTTTTTAGGTTCCCACTAATACCTAAATCTTTTGATTGTCCAACAGGGACAGGTGTTACTATACCTTCTTTGTTGTTTGAGTTTATATCCTAAGTAAGTAGAGCATTATTTGTTATTCTTATGTTCCTACCGAACAAGTACTGCTCATTACTTACCTGATCTAATGATGTATCAGAGTTCATGCCTTTCACAAAGGCGTTTATTTGATAATTTTGTCCATTGTTCTGATTAGTATCCATAATAATAATCATTAATTATTTGTTCTCTACTATTTTGGTTTTCAAAGAAAGTAGATCTAGAATCATATTCTGGAATAAGCTTGTTCCAATCATTTCTAATCGATTCCATATCGTCTGCAGTTGGCATCATTGCTTCTGCGTATGCTTGATTACGATAGAAATTCCATTGTTGTTGCATATAAGTATAAAGGTTTGGTCCTGTATTTACTCCTCTACCACCAAGTTTACCATTAAGTAACTTAGGGAAACTAAGTTTCATAGTAACATACCAATATATCGCTTCTTGATAAGAAGATAAATCTGGTATCAACGGATAACCTCTTTCGTCTGTAGGTATTGTCTTATATGCAATTTTTACAAATCCGTTTGGTCTATTTATAACCAACCAACCTGGCTTAATGAAGTATGTGACATCTTGATCGTCAATGTGGTCACTATACATCTATTTTATCTTAGGATCTTGTATTGTATAAAATTGTGATTGTGACGTAATTATTTTATGTCCACCTGGTTGATGTGGTTCTAATCCACACGGTCTTCTTTTTGGTTCTTTGAAGATACTTGTGTTCTTTTTTATAGGCTTAAATTTACTTCTTGGGTTTTTAGAATAACCAACTCCGTCTAAGACCTATAAACCATCAGGTAGAGGTATTTGATAATCCTAAACCTAAAATGTTGCTTCTTTGCTGATATACTACATAGGAGCACCAATCTTATCTACGGCTTCAAAGATCCATTCTTTTATATCAGTTGTACGCTATTGTACTTCTGATGAATCCAAATCAGCCATAATTTTAGCAATGACTGATTCACACTTTGTATAGTTGTATATCATTTATCTCTAAATAGTCTTGTTTATTGAATATTAATTGTGCTAGTTGACGTTTATTTTGTCGCACAAGACACAGTTGATACTTATATCTATCTGGGAATGTTTGTGGTATCCTAGACCAGTACAACCTGTATTTATACATATTTGAATGTTCGTTCAAATGATATATTGTTTTGTTGTACTCTTTACTTGCCTTATAATCTACAGATAATGATTTAGCGTTTAAATTCTTTGGTCTGTATTTACCAACCTATATAAATCCTAGCCCAAAAGGCATTTTAAAGCCGTCAGAGCGATTAAAAACGTAATCTAGTATAACATTACACATCTCGTCTAAAATGCGCATATACGTTGAATATGGGACGTCTATGGGTAATGTACGATACATATCACTGAATGTGTACGATTGTTTATTTTTCCTAATCTTGAGGTCCATTTGGTTTTACACTAGCTAATGTTGAATTATTAGCATCATCACTCGGTCTGTTGAGCATAAACGCTAATTCGTTTTTCATAATTCTTTCCTTGATAAGAGGAACCATCCAACCAGGGATCTTAATTTTATCTTCATCTGCATCCCCATCGTCATCATTTTCCCCATCGTTTTCGTCCTCGTCTCTTTCATATAAAGCGAGAACTTTTATATATTCCAAATAGCCTTGATCTTGTAATCCTTGAACGTATACGTGTTTATCACTTGGCATATAATATGCAGTCAATTCACCAAACGTGTACTTACGAAAGTTGTGATAATGTCTACGTATATGATTCATGTACTATATATTCTCCCCATCTTCGTCGTGAACAGCTAGTATACTTTTCCAACTGTCATCAAAGAGATCTTCAAGCGTATCTTCTGTCCTTCTTGTGTAATTAAAAGTACCATCTATTTCCTCTAGTGGTACAAGTTTGTGTTCTGTCTCTTTAATATAGAAAAACTCATCGTCTACGAGAGACAACAAGTCCTAAATAGTTGGATAAGTAGATTTTATTCTATCTTTTAACTGGTCTTTACGCTCTTTCCACAAATGGTGGCGATAGTGTTTAACCCATGCTGCAATCTAAGCTCTAGATAGATCTTCACTTTCACTGATGTTGTTATTTCTAACAAGGAGAAGTATATCGTCTATTATTTCTTGTAGTGTAATATACTTCATTTTCTTTATTTTGATTCTACTATTCTTATGTCTGTACTCTTAAGTAGGTCATTAGTATTTACTATTTCATACTTATATTTATCGACCTTCTTAAAGTCTAATGTGAATAGACGTTTGAGGAACGACTTCTTGTTCTTATATTCTCTTTTGTTGTAGATATACAGGAACTATTCGTTCTTGACGTCTAATCCTATACTAACAGTATCATTACCTATAGTATAGTAAACAGTAGTAAGGTTATTATACTTGATACTATCGCTGTATATAGTATCTTTAACTAATATATTCCCCCTTACCCCCTTACTTGCTATAACGTCTAAAACCTATGTTTGAGTTGCAGCAGTTTTCAGTTGTTTGGGTTTTATTTTTAATTCTTTGCTTACACTATCTAATTTGTGTAATATTGAATCGTTCTAATACTGTAAATCTTCAAAGTCCAGCTTTAAAACATTTAAAGCCTGCTAAGAGTTATTAAATAACCCCTAGTAGGCTTCAACGTTGTTATAAGCCTATTCTAGGCTTTCTGTGAGCATTTTATTTTGTCTATGTAGATTTACACACCAAAAGCACAAAAGGCCCACAGCGAGCCCCAAAATGGCTTTTAGAACGATTTTATAGTGACTCTTCAGCCAACTTAATATCGTCAATAAGTTCATTGTTTCTTGCAACAATTGTTTTTACTTCACCAATTCTATCATTTACGTACATGGTTGTTCCAAAGATACCAGCCGCAAATACTAATACTTCACCAACATAACCAAGAATGCCACTTGTTAAATCGCCTGTTTGGAAATATTGGATGAAAGCTAATGTTATGCCGCTTAATGCTGCTACTACAGCAGTGGCGTACTAAACTTTATTTCTCCAATCTTTCATAATACTTATTCTATAGTTATGTAAATTTTTTCTCCGTTGTCATTAGCGTGTTTTAATATGTTGTATAAAGCAGTAAATACTTCTTTCCCATTTAAAACACCACCTTTAACTTTATTGTAACCTATTCCGAGACATCCTTCAACCAATCTGGCTCCGTTAGCTCCGTCTGCCACATGTAAAAGAATACCATCGTAACCAGGTACATTTAATACTCTTGGGACTTTACCGTCGCAGGTAGTTTTATAAAAAGATTTTTGAATAAACTTAGGACTTACAACGTCTACTGTTATTTGATAACGTCCAGAAGGTATAGCTGTTTGTGCATATACCTTCTTAGACTTTATTTCATCAAGAGACATTGTTTGTTTTAATCCTCTGTCTTTATCTTCTATTGTATTACAAAACCACACTCCGTTGATATAAAGATTACCTATTGTATAAGTATCTTTTTTGTACGATCGAGTTACTTTTATTTCCATAATCAGTCCCCCTCGTACCAGTCTGTTATATTACTTACATCTATGGGAACAGTTCTTCCACTTGTAAGAGAAAGATCAATACTGTTATTGTTAAGTTCCCCTAAATAAACGTATGTATCATCTGGCGTAGGTGTGACTTCTTGACTATCGTCTATCTCAACGACACTTATACCAGAAGGAAGAGAATCTCCGCTTTCTTTTAGAACTATAAAGTCGTTGTATCTCAACGTTATTACACGAGAATGAGATGGACTATAATCTGAATCATATAACCTGACTTTAACGATCATATCATACGAACCTGTCTGTTTTTGGTACATTGCTGGAAAATAAACCTCAACCATAGATTTGTCTTCGGTAAAATAAACTTTACCTTTCACAACTATATCTTTCTCTATTGGGAATGGACACGGATCAAATTTATGCCAAGGGTTTACTCCAAATCCGTCATATACCTGAGCTATTATACCAGGACATACAGTATATCCATAATAACCAGCATTGTTTAAATAGTGTGCTGTTGACCTAAAATCATTTACAAAAGGCTCGATTGGATATCTACGTAAAAATTTAAATTTTTTACGCATTTCTGCTTCTTGCTTTTTTACCTCGCTTCGTACAAAATATACATCTACAGATTGAATATTAACGCTTGTAGCCTAAGTGACACCGGATATTTTTATTTTAAATCTTATGTCTGTACCTATCGTTACATCTTGTAACTTATTATAGGTGTTCTCTGTAGGTGTCATAATACATTATTTTGTAAAGTAAATTAAGCAAAATCTTCAGTTTCTGTGTCAGCTGGTTGATATGCGTCACCTGCAGAAGAAGTTCCTGCAAATGTAGAAAGAATAGATCCGATAGTATCGCTTTTGCTTACATCAGCCTTAGTATAAATTTCTACAGTCTGCTTAGTCTTACGCATAAGATCATCTGCAGTGTGATATATGTTCTCGAATTCGAGAGTTACTGCATTGTAGTTAGAAGCAATATCTACACGCATAGCTGGCTGAATGATTGGCCAAGTACCTTCACCGTGGTTCAGGATACCCATGTAACCAAGAGCTGCCTGCTCACGATCACGTACGAGCTTGCCAGAAGCTGCATACTGGAATCCAGGAGTCTTAGTGATAGTCAAACCCTGCGGGAAATGTTTATTAAGCGATTCCCATCCTTCAGCTGCTGGATCAGTCCAATAAATGTTAGCATTGAAGCGAACCTTGTCTGCGCGGTTGATGCTTTCTGCACTGTTATCATCATTGTAAGCCATTGCAGTCAAGATAACTGAATTAGCTCCACTCTCTGAACCAGCAGCAGTTGCAGCAATAGTATCAGGATCACCTGGGTTTGAACCAGCAGAAGCGGTACCAAGAGATGCTACTACGCGAGCACGTTTAACCTGCTTGTTAATGAGAGCTACAATGCCCTAAACGATAGAATTAACAGTGTCACCAGCAACAGTCACATACTCGTAGCTTTCAGTCCACTTACGGAAGCGAGTTGGAAGATCCTTGAAAGTAAGGCGAACGATAATACGTTTACCACCTTTTGCCCATTCATTAGTAACGGCAGAAGGAACACTTCTGAAGTTGAGGCTAATGTTGTCTTCAGTTACGGCATTAGAAACAGGAGCAGTAAGAGTAGAGATCTTCTTAATATCTGCGCGATTGATGATGTTAGACCAGCGAATTACTGGTATACTCTTATTTGTTTCTCCAGTGAACATACCAACTTTGATGCGCTTAACAGCCGTAGTCATCTTAGCTGTAGTATTGATAACAGCATTAGTATCTGCATCAACAACAATATATTGACCATTGGTTCCACCTTCGAGTGTGGCTGCGATATTGCTGCTAGAAAGGTTACTTACCAGCACTGTATTAACATATGTAATCATAATTATTCAATTTTTTTCTACTTCCCCTATACACGTGTGTCCACTCTGAGGGAGCACAAGTCTAGACCTAACTAGCTGGGGTTTCCACGTTAAAAATTAGTTATTATTTATTCTTGTGTGAGTACCTCCTATGTAAGAGATTTATAGCGCTCTTCACCTTGATTTTCAACGTACATTTGAGCTGCCATTTTTATTATCTCATACATTGTTTCGTTCGAGAAGTCAGGGTACTCTTTATTGTACTCCTCGCTCGATAATTTACTATTAACTAACTCTTCGGGTTTTCTTAAATAACCCAATGTATACTATTGTATATTGTAATGTTTATCGGTCAACAAAGAACAACCTTCTGCATTTCTAATACGTAAAGGTCTTGCTCTATGATTCCGATAATGGAAATCTGTGAGACTATTGTTTATACGATACATAAAGCTGTCTCTGGTACATTCAAAAACACAAGTGTCTTTTTTATTACCGCCATTTGTATCAGTTATAACGACATCTTCATTTAAAACGTACAAGAAATCTTCTGGATAAATAATGGAGTATTCGTCATAATCAGGATGTTGTTTTATGTTAAAAGTTGGTACCTTACCAAGATCCTAATTAAGTTTCATTAAATCTTGAGTATCAATTTTCCCATCTTTATTGACGTCTTCACGATTATTATATTTAGATTCACCAGATTGAAGTGCTTCATTCATTATTATTAAATCTTGGGAGTCAACCTGTCCATCTTGATTGATATCTGAATCCAAATAATCAATTTTTCCAGTTGTTTCTTTATACGTAATGGATTTAAATAACCTGATTAAATCGCTTCTGCGTTTTTCAGTTTCTTCAAAACCTGTATGGTGGACAAAGTCACCATTAAAACGTAATTTAATAAATTTATAAATTGATTGATTCAACCAGAATAATGAATCATCAACTGCAGGTTTTCCGAAGGTGTCGTCAATCTTATTAATCTCTATCTCAAAATTAGCAAGTATGTCGATGTATTTCATTATTCTTCGTCTTGTTTTTTATTACGTTTTTCTTGTTGTTTTCTAGCTTGTTCTCGTTCAGCATCTAACTGTCCTTTAGCATAAGTAAGGTAGAGCTGAACAGCTAATTCTACGAGTTGTTCAAAACAGATATACGGCATTTCACAAGCTTGATTTATGAACAAATCCATATCTTTTGGATACCTATAGTAATATAAAGCAAGAGGATTGCTTTCTGCGAGTGTTGTATAAGTATCCCAAATGAGATGCAATTTGTCATTGTCTAAAACTGCAACCGGTCTACGAAGTATTATACCTTCATCAAAGTATTCGTTTACATATCTTGAAAAGTCTTCGTGACGTAGAAACAAGTTTTGCACTCTTTTTATTTTGTTTTGGTCGATATTTTTTTTATCACCGAAATTATAAGCAGTTGTCAAAGTAGTATTAGACCTAATATACGCAAAAAAATCAAGAGGTAAATTAAAATACTTGTCTCTATTACCAGAAGGCATTGTTTCTGCAGCAGAAAGATTTGCAGTATCAACAAAATTTTTAAGAGTACTACTTAGGTACTTTGCTTGTTCAACACCAGATGGAGTATTTATCATCTGCCCGTATAACTGTGTAAACAGTTGACGCTATGCTTCGTTTAAATAAGCATATATTGTTTCGGTATCCAACTTTCTTTGTACTTCAAAGGTTGAATCCAATGCCTAGAGCCTTCTCTCAAACTCTATGCCTAATTGTCTAGTTTCTAATAGTGTCATGATTCAAGTGCTCTAGTTTGTTCTTTAGTTTGTATTCTAGGAGATTCTACGGTCTCTAAAGCCATTACAATAGCTAAATTAATTAATTCTTCTGCCATTGTATCACTAAGCTCAAATTCTGTAGGAGGAGTTGTACTAAAATTAGTAGTATCATCGGCTTCTCCAACAAAAGGTATTGGTCTTTTTATATATGTAAGGTTTAAATTCCCGTATGTTTTCTTTCTTTCGTATTCAGCAAAAGGATCAACCATTACTAAAAATTCATCACCTTCCAAACAACCAACAGGGGTTTTTATCCACGGTATATTCACACTGGATTTAATAAAATTATCCATTGAAGAATGATTTATAATCTACACAGGATCTTTCATTATTTTAGTGTTTATATAATCTTCTTCTGGGGTGTATGAATCTCGTGGTTTTACATCAGCTCCTTCATTTTGACTTTCAATTGTCACATCTATAGAAGACTGAACATAATACAAAAACTCAGGGTCACCTGTTTTGTTCAAAGGAAAACGATAAACGTTTGTCCGTAGCGTATCCGCATTTATTACCTTTTTCTCTCTTTCTTTTGTTACTATCAACGGCCTAAGATCTTCAATAGCTTTGATATCTATTTCAAACGGTGCACGTCTTGGGTTATTCCCAGTCAACTTCTGTGCAATAAGTGCTAAATAAGCTTTATCGAGAAGCGTAGCTATCTCATATACTGTAAGCGACGGATATGACGAAGTAATATTTTGCTTGTCATATTCGATTAAAAATTTAGTGTATATATCACTATACGTCATATGTCGTTGTTATTTTTACTTGTTTTCTATTTGATTGATTATAGAAAGCTTAAGATCTTGGTTCTTTTTAGCATCAAGATAGGCAATTGCATCTTGCAGAGAGTCTGCAAACAGCTCTGTACCATAATAGTACTGTGTTCTATCTTTACGGATTATTCCCTTGGCGATAGCATCTTCAAGGATAAACTCAGTCTCTTTAGATTTGTTATCAACCCACTTGTTAAAGAATTCCTTAGGATTCTTATCAATCTTATTAAACAACGTAGACTCAACTACTTCGTTCGAAAGATGTGATGGGCTAATACCCATAATACGCAAACATTTACGCATCTGGTCAATACTAAGTTTATCAAACTCCTTAAGAGCATCTCTACGGAGCTTATTGAGCTTATTAGCTTCAATAGCTTCTGCTTCACGGTTAATAAGTAAGTAATCCTTACCAGCATCAAGCTTGTCAAGCGATGTAGCTACACGCTTATGACCACTAAGGAACTTAATAATCATTGCTTGACGTGGAACACTATCATCCAAAAGTAAAGAACGTGTGCCAATCTTTACACAGAAGTTTGTCCAAAAATCACTAGTACGTGCTAATGTACCTTCTGCATAACCAAGAGCTTTCTCAAAATATTTTTCATCTTCAGGTGTAAGACCTGTATAAATCGACCCAGACCTAGTAAAGTAAGGAGCAATGTAATCAAAGCACGATTTATACTTTATCAATCCAGCCCAGGGATGTTTCTTTTTAATCTTTAATTCAACTACCATAATTATAAATTAGAGTGAATTACAGAGTTGGGCGGGGCTTTCACCCCGCTCTCTGTTATACATTATTGTTTATTATGCACCGATCAGAACGTCGCTGCTGTTTGTAATTTCAGCATCTTCAGCATCGCAATAGAGAACACCGCAAGACAGTGGGTTGCGAAGCATGATACCCATTTCACCAAGGAAGTGAACCTGATAACCATCACGGCTGTTAGAACGCAGAGTGTTTATGCTGTTTGCGTAGCCGTTAGGAGCAACAGAACCACCAGTGTACCACTGTACAAACTCACGACCCTTACGACATACCTTAACAACGTTAGCCTGACCATCACGAGAACCAAGGTCAACGAAGAGGAATGTATAAGACATCAGTGGCTTACCTGTCAGTGGGTGAAGCTGACGGAAGAGCTCCATATTATCAAAGAGAGCACAACGCTTAAGAGTAAGTTCGATACCATTTGTCATTCTGTAAGTAGTGAACTGACCACCAAGAGTAAGGTTCTGACCAGAACCAGTTACGAAGGTAGTATCAATAAGGTTGAACGAAGCAACCTTCTCCTTCAAAATACGGTCAAATTCACGGATACCCATCTCACCAGTAAGAGCAATGAACTTGCGCTCATTGGTTCCAAGCATATTGTAGCAGAGATCGAAGAGATAGTCCTCAAGAAGTTCTGCAGTAAGGTGAGTGTAATAACGAACGTTAGCAGGAGAAATCTGCTCGAACAGACCTGCACTTACAGGAACAGGACGTCCGTTTGTACCCTTAAGAGTATAAGTACCGTCAGACATACGGTTGCTCTTAGAGAAGAGAAGCATAGTCTCTTCACGCTTCTTCCATTCGCGGAGAGCCTTCCAATACTGATAGTCAGCCCAAAGATAAGACTTCTTACCAGTTTCAGGATCAGTCAAAGCGATAGCGAGAACAGTTGAATATGCATCACCAGTAATATCGTAAGTCAGACGAAGAGTCTGAAGGTGGTTACGCATCTTAAATGGAGTCTGATAGTTGATGATATCAGCCTCATCACTGTACTCTTCGTAAGCAGAACCAATACGGCTTACTTGACGACCAGGAAGAAGGAATTCACCAGGAATATAAGAACCTGCAAATCCGTCTGCAACATAGCACTCGTATACCCAAGTTGAACCATCTTGATAAGGAACACCGTTTACACGTACCTGGAAGTTTACATCGTCGAACGAGAGAATTGCACCTGGACCGAACCAACGCTCCTCAAGACCGAGGTAAATAGGAGAGTTCTGGATACCAGCAGTAGCTGTAGTATAATTAGAATATGTGATTTCTTGGAGAGAATTGTTAACAGTACCCTTAGCCCAACGAATGTTGACAGCGTGGTCAGAATCAATCTGTACAGACCATTCATATTCTCCATTTTCAATAATCATGGTCTTACCAAGACCGCCAGTAATAAGATCAATAGCAGTTGATACGCCATCGTCCTTAGTACCAAATACAAGTGAAAGCAGACCTGATACCTCATGTGGCTTTGTCAGGAGTGCGTTAGAAATCATGTTTTCGTCAACAAGATCGCTGAAACGACGTCCACGATAGAGTTGAAGATTATTTAACAAAGTATTCATATATTAGTTTTGATCAAATTTTTAGTCATCATTGGAACATTGACGCGAGTTCCCATGCTTGACGAGGTTTCTCTTCTTGGGCATTATAACTAGAGTGATTCTTACTAGTATGCCTCAACATTTGTTTAAGTTTCTAAGCAGCTGTTGTTTGTCCCTCTTTTTTTGCTTCTTGTATAAGCTTATCTGCATTCATAGTAAAGTAGGCAGACTCTATAAGATTTTTTGTTAGGTTTTTATTAAAATCTTTTTGATACTGTGACAAACCATCAGCATCTACTTTAAAGATATAATCAAACAATGCTTTACGATCTTCCTTTGGAATAGCAAGACCTCTAATATTAGAGAGGTTACTAAGCTGTTCGTTCATGTCATTAAAGAACTTTCTTTGTGCTTCTTCTTGCTGTTTACGTTGAGCTTCTTGCTGTGCGTGCATTTCTTTTGTTTGCTGAGCCTTAATTGATTTAAGACGTCCTACAGCTTCAGTAGCTTCATCTTCAAGCATTCCTGCATCTTCATAACGGTTAATCTTATTGTTTATCTGTTCGTCTGTATAACCGTTCATTTTAAGTAGTTCTCTGATTGCTGCTTTTTGATTTACTTCATCTTCCAAATCAATCTTTTCATAATTGATTTGCTGCTGTTGTGCAGCGTAGAAGTCTTCAAAATTACCTCCGTTCTTAACATACTCATCAAGTTGTTTAATACGCTCATCGGCATATTCTGGAACAGAGTTTTCTTCTACAACTTGTCGCAGATAATCAGTAAGTCCTTCAACCGTTACTGGTCGTTTATCTTCTTCTATATCTGCAACATTCCATCCAAATGATTCTGCAACAGCGTCAAACAGGGCACCTACCTACTGTGCTTCGGTAATGTCTTCGGTTGTAGGCTCATCTGTATCTTGTTCTTGACCTTCACCACCCTTGTTGTCATCATCATTCAGATTGTCAATCTAGTCTAATACCCCATCTGGAATTTTGCTATCGTCTTCTTTAGCTTTTCCAGGGTCGTCATCGTCCTCAGGATCCTTTTGATCGTCTGGTTTTGGTTGATCTTTTACAATGTCATCATCCGTCATAAAATCGTCATCAATAATTGTGACGCCTTCTCCACTCTCTTCACCACCAGTGTAACCAAGTCCAGAGAGAGCATCTTCAAATGCGGATGGTATTGTATTCTTCTTTTTACTCATAATTATTTAAATAATTAGATTAATTATTTTGTATATCTACATAATCGTAGAAATACACTGTGTGTTTATCTTGGATCATTTCATCCGTGATCCTCGGGTTATTCTTCTTACACCAGTTCTTTATTGAGAACTTGTACTTACTCATTTTAAGAACATCACTTGTTGTGTTTATCTTACACGTGTAATCTACAATCTTAAACTTGGTTGGTAATAGAGTTTTCCACCCTTTCTTTATTACAACCCAATCGAGCTTTTTATATACTTTTTCAAGACATTCGGTCTCTTCAATAAATGCCTTTTCGTCTTTCTTAGAACCTTTTTCAAGAATTATTCTAAAGTATGCTTTTGGGAATGTTTTTTTCATATTGTCGCAGAGCTTCTCTATTGTAGGAACAACGTATGAGAAATTAACTGCTCCGTGACACATTCTCCAACCTTTTTTATCTTTGCATACTCTGAAATCAAAGTATCTAACTCCAGCTTTGTATTGCTCTAATATGCTAAGGTTTTGTGTAGTCCACAGACCTTCAAAAGCCGCACATATCTTATTTTTTATACCTTTTTGTATACTAGTTACAGTACTACTATCATGACTTGCTATCATATACCGTTTATTACTTTATAGTTGATTTCTAGTTACACATTTTTTCTAAATCAAGTGGAGTACCAGTCATTATATGATCGAGTAATATTTCAGCGTATTCGCCATTCTTTCTTGCTTCAGTTTGTAGTTTGTTTCTAAATTTTTTACAATGGTTGTACTTCCACTTATAAGTATATAACTTCATACTTGCTTTAAAGTAAGTGTATATACTTTTTATTCCGCCTGTTTTATAGAAAAGACCAACAGTACTAATAAAGTATCCCAACTTCATTACAAAATTTGGTTTATACTTTTCATCATTAAAATCAATCATATACAATGTATTATTTTAGGAGATTTACCAAAATTATAATCATGAGGAACTCGTTTTCTTTCTGTTGTGCCGTACTTTTTCTAATATGCTTTTTGCTACACTTTCGTATTTATTTTTGTACGAATGGCTGTTGCACTGTTTGAATTGTCCGAATATCCTTTCGACCCAAATGTTCCTAAAAGAGTACGTAAAAACATGACAGGAGAAGCTGTGCCTTTTAGAATTCTTGGTAAGTAATTACCAAATGTGTCTTTAGTATCGTATGCAAATATATCAGATGTATAATTGTTTCCATCTTCTCCTTTTATACCAGATGTTTGCCCTAATGACCACTCGTTTACCTTAAAAGGAGATATAAAATTTGAAGCGTCTATATCTCCAGCATATCTACCAGAATTTGCCCATTTATAACCATCGGATGTTATCGCCCCTGGTTTACCACCACTATGCTATCTTAATTCATATTGTGCTGCTAACTCATCACCTGTATAATTTGATTCTGTGTTTTCAATTGGAAATACTTCAAAGTGTTTTGCTAATTCAGACGGATTAGTGTCGGCTTCTCTGTATGCATCTAAAACATTATCTTTCTTACCACTTAACATATTATATAATGCGTCTGCAACAATCACTGGTTGATTTGCTCGCCAAATATTTATATCACGCAATGCATTTGTAATATGTGACGGAACTCCTAACACATCGGCTCCATATAAAGAAGCATCAACGATAGATTCTGGAAATCGCGTTAGCCAGTGTGTTTTTGGTCGATTGTTTGGCGTTTTGCCTCCATCGTATTCAGGAACGGTTTTAAAATCTTGCCACGATCTAGTATAATATCTACCATTTTCTCTTTTTGGATAATACCCAGCATCTATGTCAAAAGCAAGACCTTCTAACAAAGTAGGATGAAAATCTCTTTTTAGTATAAGACCTGTGTTTGGATCTCTCGTTGGTAAATGGTAAAAACCATCTTCTTCTAGTGTTGGTGTTGCTCCAGACTTCCAAGCTCCATATAAATCGTAATTCGGAGAATTCTATAAGTTCTTTGGAAGGTTACTAACCCACTCATTATACTTCTATAATTCTGGCATAGTTGGAGTACCTGCATCGTAAACTTTTTCCCCAGCTTTCCATCTCTTAAATCTTTCTCTAAATTCAGTTGGATCTTGTCGCATGATTGATTCCTCCATCTATTCTGTTACCAATTATATTGGCTAATATGTTTGTCATAAAATCATTTGCTTCATCATGCTATACAAAGCGAAGTATAGCTCTTAGAAGCTCGTTGTTCTATCTTGTAAGCTCTAAGAGCTCTTTTTCTTCACTGTATGTCATAATTACTTTTCTCCACTTGTTTTATTTTTCAAAGCTGTGCGAGCTTTAATTTTCTCACGTTCAAGAGCAGCATCATCTTTAGCTTTCTATAATTCCATTTCATGTTGCATACGCTTCTCTTCAAGCTTAATCTTCTGATCTTCAATTTCACGCTTTTGTTTAGCTTCGTAGCGTTTAGTATATTCATCAGAAGCAATCTTACGCTGTTGAGTAGCGTCTTTGGCTATCTCCATTGGGTCTGGAATATTGTTTTGATTGGCATCTTTTTCTTCAGTACCACGATATGCAGATATTTCAGCTACAGCAATCTTAGTTTGATTGTCAGCATCTATCTTATAACGTTCAAGTTCCATCTTAGCTTCTTCAAGCATAAGTTCTTGTTCACGTTGTTCATTCTGCATCTGTTGTAATACTTGAGCTTGTTGTTGTTCAGCTTCTTGTTGCTGACGTGCTGCCTCTTCTTGACGTTGCTGCATTTCTTGTAACTTTTGTTTAAGTAAGTTAAGATTATCAGTAGTAAGCACTTCTGCAGCTTCTAATAACGAAGCGCCGTTTTGCATAGCAGGTTGAATAAGTTGTTGAAGTTTCTGTAAGTTTTCTACATCTTTAGTAGTATCACTTACAAATACATCCATATCCTCAAAGTAGAACTTAGGATCTATATCTAAGAATGCACGTTCACCAGTATCAAATATGTATGACAGTTTTTTCTTACCAGTTGCTTCCCATGCACCCTTAGCTGTGTTTAATAACATATTGAGAGCTCTACGTTTACATTGATTGTGTACCCAGAACAAAGGCTCTGTAATATTTGAAGATTGTACAACAGACCTTTCAACATTTCCAACAAGTTCTCTTGTACTAATCTCTCCCATACGTTGTTCAGTAATACCAGATATAGTACCAGCAAGTTGTTCGATCTTATCCATAAGCTAAATATACTCGCTTATGACATTTGTCATAGTAAGATCAAGTGCTGTTATTTGGTTAAACGATGCTGGTTTACCGCCTTCACGACCAGGAATATTCCAACCTTCTTCGTAGGGATTAATAAAGTTTACACCAACAGAAGATAGATAATGCATCCATCTGTCTGGTGTTATGTTCATAGACTTCGGTATTTGTGTGATATCCATGTTCACAACCTTACCTTTATCTCTTGCTATAGCTAACTCTAGACGATACCAAAGTACGATATACATGTACTGTAAAGGTTTAAGAATGCTTACAAGCGATCTTGGTTTACTATTGGTGTCACTATATACCGCACCAGTATAAGGAAGTTTCTGTGAATTAGGATTGTCAATACTTACGTGTTGATATTCCAACGGTTGTATACCAAAGTATAAATCTGTACCAGCTCTATATCCTTCCCAAACTTCTACTATCCAGTCTGGCTCTACACTTAGTTCCATTCCGGTTTTTTGGTACGACTCATCTACAATATCTACTTGAGGTTGTCCAGCCTCATCGAGAGTAGTAACGTAAAAGATCTTCTTGAATGATTTCCAACAACAATGCCATACGTTTATAGCATACCTTGTCTTTTGATCATACATAGGGTTGTCGTAGATGTGCATACTTATGTGATTAAAGTCATCTACTATATTCTTATCACCCATGTCGTTTGATGGTCTACCTGTCATCATTTCTTCAAGCTTACTAAGATCTTTTTCTGTAAGTTTGTCATAGTATCTGTCATATACTTGTGGTACAGGCATTCTCATTCTACGGCAACACCAACTACCATCTTCAATAAACTCTAAGTCTGGACTTTTATCATAAGCAAAGAACAAAGGATTTACTCTTTCTAAGTACGGTTCGCTGTTGTTGATACCTACATAATATATTTCAGTACCAGCAATAAGTGCGTCTTTCCAACCTTTAATAAACTCGTTATCTATAGAAAGCTTCTCAGTAAGATATGACAAAGCGTGATATGCTGTGTTTTCTACTACGTCTTTGTATTCTTTGTCCATGTATTTAGCAATTTGTTCAGGTGGTAATATTTCACCACTCTACAACTATTGCTGAAATTGTATAGCTTCTTCTTCGCTCATTCTAGCAGTAATAGATGCCATTATATAATCAAGTAACATCTACTTTTGTTTTTCTTGGAGTTCTGAAGCAGCTTCTTGTGATGTTCTAACAACTCTAAAATTTAGAGGTCTCTTCGTTTCCTCGCCTATTAGAAGATCTATCTTCGGACGGATTATGTTAAAATCTTGAGGAGTTGCAGGAAATCCGTCATCTACTTTAAATGGATTTGTTATACGTTTAAAATCCTTTTCGTCAAATATACTATTATAAAGATTATAGTATGTTTGTATCTCCCCAAATCTGGTCTTGTTTTGATTACCACCAGAAGTAACATTACTCTCTCCTATTATATAGTTAACACAATCGTGCTACCATTTTTCATCTTTCTTTTTTAGAGAGACTTTTTGTTGAGGAAACGAAGAATTGTATAAGTTATCTTCTATTCTAATCATGTTTAAAAACTAAATATTGGTTCACTATTCTATGTATCTTCAGTTGACCACCATTGTTGACCAAATAGTGGCATTTCAAATAGTTCAACCTATTTATTCTATTCTTTACTTTTAGCAACCTTTACTTGATATAGTTCTTCTCTGTACAACATTACCATACAGAGTGCTATTACACGGTCTACGTTTCGTACACCATCGTTTTCTATAAGCTCTTCTATTAAAGGTTCGCTATATACTCTTTCGACATTAGGGTGGCCAGGTTCATATTCTTCAAGTAACCATTCAAGGATTAATCCTTCACCATATGCCCTAATTTGTTTTGTCATGTGACAACCTTTTCTACGTTGAACTCGGCTATCTTTAAATATTTCTGTGATTATTTTATCTGGTTGATCCGCTAATAAATAGTCACAATGTTTATTCGTAAAGTATGGATATATACCTTTACGTTCATTCTCAAACAGAAGTCTAGCATTATAAAACACTAATAACTTTCTTACGTTTTCATAATACTCTTCTGCCGTAGCAGGTCTACCTGAGTATTCTGCTACTATTACGTCGTTCCAAGCTTCTCCCGCTTTTACACGCTTAAATATGAAAGTAGATCCCAAAGAATTAGTAAAAGACTCATCGTGGTCATACGGGTCACATCCACCTATATATAATCCGAATGGTGGATCTACTATTGGGTACTCCCATATAACAACAGATCCTTCCGGTTTGTCATCCTTATTAAGATGGTATGTAGTAATATCACCACTCTTCTTTTCTGTTGCTATTACTTTTCCATTTCCATCCCAGCTCAGATCAACAATGTGTTTCATATTCTGTAACTTAGTATTAGTACGAATACGAGTAAGTTGATCCATTAATAACTTACGAGGGAATATGTTTTTGCCTAATTCGAGTACGGCTTCTTGTGGTTTTAATGGTCGTTCTGATATAAAACGGTCAATTGATTGTTGACCTGCTCCGCCATCCTTGATCTTGTTTCTTTGGCGTATAAGCTCAGCAACAGCTAATTCTTTTAGACTGTTACCGTCTTTATCCATGAGCTTATTTCCATCAACATCTTCACCTTCCATATTACTCCAGGAAGGAACAAAGAACCCACATTTTGTTTGATCTCTATTGTCGTCCCATATATTAGGAAAACCAAGTATATTATATGCATCTGGTTTGTAAAACAGATTCTTTAGACCATCAAAAGAACCACCTTCTGTACCTCCAGTTCCAAACGCTATAAGTAATCCGAATGCTTTACCGTCGTCTGTTTCTACAGCAGGTTGTTCTACTCGCCACGCTGTTTCAAGATTTGGGAACTTACCGCCTTCTTCAAATAGTACTAATTTACCACGAGTACCACGAAGACGTTCTGGGTCGTTTTTCAAAGTAATACCTGTAATACTAGATAAGTAACCTTGTTCTGTTTGTTTACCGAATTCATCTGTTACTTTAAATCCAGATACTCTTTCCATACGAGTAGATGTAAGACGTTGTTTAGACCATGCTGTATGTTTGTCCACAAAGTCCATTATCTACCACGCTTTAGTAAGCAATCCATCACCTACTAAGAATTTTTGTTCTGATGCAACAGCGAAACTTTTTGAACCAGGTATGAGCTCATAATTTCTTACTAACATTGATGCACCTTTAAAACTGTACCCTCTTTGACGTGATTTAAGTACCGCCATGTGTTTACCTTCATCTTCAGCTTGGTCTATTGCATTAAAGTAGTAATAATCATAGTCCCAAAAGTTAGGGAAAGCAAATATACGCTCTCTACGTGTACGCTTATTACCATACCTATCTGTATATGCAACTTCTTCTAGTTTCATGATAGGACTATAATTTAAGTAGAAGTAGTGGTATCCTGTAATTGCATCACCATCAGGTGCAACATATCCATTTAAACACCTTTCTGTTTCTCTGTCCCAAAACTATATATAGTCTGTAGTACCTCTTGGAGCTAACGTATAACAACCGTGTTCTTTAAAGAAAATAGCAGATTGTCTGAATTTATCAGAATTGTATATTTTCTTATTAAAATCTACCATATTGTTAATTATACAGCCTATTCAGATAAATCTGACGAGATGTGTGTATTGTAAAACATCTTTATGTTAGGAAAACGTGTATTTATTGTGTTTATAAAAGATTTTAATCTGTCAAGTTGGCTAGTTGTAAAATCATCACCTAAATCGTAAGTCAACCTAATATTACCACACGGTGCCTTTTCGTCTTGTTCTTGTATAGATATCTAAAAAAAGCTTTTAAATTCTTTTTCGTTCTTTTTCATAATTCCTGACTTTAGTCGTTACTTAACTGTTTCGTAGAGTCCGATAACACCACCACCTTTAACCCTACCTGTTTCTAATTGTTCTGCCTTGGCCTGTTTCATGGCTACGTCTAATGATTTGACAATACTACCAACATCCTTGAGAATTCGTGTGACTTTTATTGCTGTGTCAATGTCCATAGAACCACTAGAATAGTCATTTAAGGCCGCTATTAGCCCCTCTGCTGCTGTCTAAGATGCACTCAGTAGTCTAGTACCAGGAGTCTCCTAGAACTCGTTAAATCGCTTCATCAGCTCCTTAACTTCAGCGGTAGGCTCATACTTATCGTCTTTAAATACGTCTTTTGCTACAACACGTGGCCTTTGATCAACAGGATATGCTTCGTAGGGGGTGTTCCACTTATTTAGCCAAACTACGTATTCTATTTCCTTCAGTGCAGCAGACTTATCCTTTGCATTGTTATAATGCTCCCTAAACGGTGGGATGGATAAGTCTTCAGTACTGAGTATAATTTTATCTCCTCTAATGTCAAACATAAGATTTAATTATTTTAGCAAGTGCCCTATACATTCTACGCACAAGATACCCTATTAAATAGGCAGCTTCCTCACTTTTCTCTTTTACGTTGTAATAAGAACAAACATGAGATTGTACATGTTTTGCTTCATGTATAGCAGTACTTACAAACTATTCAACGCTTGTCGCTTTACCTATACAAACAATGCTCATTTTATAATCACTGTTGCTAAATGTAAAGCCTGTGTTTTTGCGTGTCAATACTCTAAACGATTCTTTCATGTCCTCTTTTGGACAATCAAGCTGTTCTAAAGAATCTGCAATTTCTACAAAGTCCTTAGGTCCAACATTATAGTATACCAACACGCTCCATCCACGATCACCTAATTCAATATATTGAGCAGCCATAATCAAACAAATTCACTCCAATCAATAACAATTCCAAGCGCTTCTACGTCAGCTAACCACCTGAAAAATGGTTGGCCATCATATCCATCTGGGTCATCAATTACGTCCTTTATGTATAAGCAAAGGTGATAATCGTCATTTGGAACGCTTTTACCTAAAAAGTCAGCTTTACACATGTTTGCAACATAGACAGCATCGTATAGCATATCGTGTTCCAACTTTATGTTTTGTTGTGCAAGCTTCTGGTCTATTGTTTTCTTATCAAATGGAGTAATAGGACCGTTTTTATCTTCCATCTATTTTACTACAAACTCACAAAGGTCTTTAGTAAAATGTGGACCATACAGTTTCTGATATTTCAAAAAAGCTTTAGTTGTTCTCATCTTTCTTATCTGTTAAAAATGTTTCTAACTTTTTTAATACTTGTTTCATATCCGATACCTGTTTGGTAAGATCATCTATTGCAACGTCTCTTTCTTTTTCTTTTGCATATACAGGATTTAAGTCTTTCAAAATGTTTTCACATGCAACAATAATCTTTTTATGATTATCTACACTTTCTATGACATTTCTACTATTCTGTAACATTGCATCCACTTCAGAGATCATTGCCTCTCTTGTTTCGCTCACAACGTAATCTCCATGTGAATGTATAGATTCGTTGCTAGGAAGTCCAACAAAGTCCTTTTTCTCGTTGTTTATTCTTATTGTTACATCTACAACCGTTTGCATATTAGTACCAAAACTAACAGCAGGATTGTAGGTTTTATACATTGGTCTAGGCGTTGTTACGCTTTCTACGTAACCTATCTTTACTATAGGCTCATCACTCTTATCTAAAATATAAAGAATGGCCCCTGGTCTTAATGATGAAAACATATGATCTAATTTTTAACTGTTGAATCCAAAATGGATAGTGAGGCTAAAAGCCCCACTACGTTTTGGACATTAATTAATAAGTATAACGATCTGAACGGCGAGAGCGACGTCTCCTCATAGATCGACGATAGTTGCTCATTCCGTCACCTTCATCGCTTTTGTTATAACGCATACGCATAGTCTTACGACTACCACTTCTGCGCATTCCACTGCGAAGATTTAGTTCATATTCGTCTTCTTCATCAGAAGTAGGAATCTCAAATTCTTCACGATCGTCATATTCAGGATCATCTTTTAGTGATTCATAACATTCATACATAGCATCTTCAAGGTCACAAAGTGACATTTTGGTTTTCTTTGCATTGTGTATTGCTTCATCTAAAAGATCAAACATTCCATCGTATGCAGCTTCACGCATTTCAATAATAACCATAATCATAAAAGTATTAAATTGTTAAACTTACGCTGTCGCAATTTGTGTAGTCAACAGCTACATCAAATTTGCATCTTTGTCGTAGTATATCATATATACTCCAGCACCAGGAATCTGGTCTACAGTAATAGGTGTACCACCGACATTTGTCAGCGCTTGTGTAAATTCATTTGCAGAAAATACAATTGGTAATGTAGTTGTGGTTCCTTCTGGTATTGGTTGGTTTAAACGTAAAAGAATAACACCTTTATCGTTCAACCAACGAAATACTCTATTTGGAAGTGACAATACTACATTATCTTCTGTAACTGTAACAGAACTAGTTTCTATCAAAGGAATACCATTTCTGTTAGCAAAATTAAAAGGATAACGTGTACTACCAAACATAAGTACCTCCTTCCTTCAATTAGTTCCAGAAGCTATTAGAACCCCAACCATTGTTCCAACCATAAAAACCACCAATGTAAGGAGTAGTGTTTACAGCTTGAATGTTTGGCCACTGTACTGGTACAGTATTAGGTTGTTTATTAGCAATTGTGTTTACCTGACTCTGAAGTGGGGCTATCATTGCTGCGAATTGAGCTGTTTGACGATCGTTGTCAAGCTGACCTCTCAGTTGTGTAATAATGTCAGATTGAGTGTCAATCTTCGATTGCATTTCACGTTCCTTGGTGTTGCAGAACTCACGTGTCATATCTGTGTGCAGTGCGTTTATAGCACCTACAATAGATGCTGTGTTGCGATCTGCTTGCTGTCCAAGCTGATTAGTCTATTCGATCGTCTATATTCGACTTTCGTATCCCTGTTGAGTAGTTAACAATCTATTCTCGCAGCAGCATTCACACAACTGACGAGAAATAGCGGCATCTCCACTCTGTATAGCGTTAGTTACCTGGAGGAAGCCCATTCCGTTCTGAGCACCAACCTGTTGGATGGCGTTCTGAACTTGATGTATGGCTCCTGTAACCTCATTGATATCTGCATTCAACGTAGTAGCGAGAAGACGAACGTCTGCATCAGTACCATTGATTGCATTCATTATAAGGTCGGTATTGTTATTGTTATTAAGCTGGTTAGCAAGGCCGTAACCAAAAGAGCCGTTGCCTCCAAAACCTCCGAAACCAAATCCGCCATTAAACAGCATAGCTCCGAGAAGAAAGCCTAATATACCACCACCCCAGCCACCAAGACCGAAGTTACCGTTGTTGTTGCCATACCCATATTCAGGGAGCATTACAATTTTTGAGTTATCCATATACAATATAATTTCAATAGTTAGTAAATTAGTTAGTGTTGATTAAAATCAACTTAATTAGTCATTTTTGACCAATAGTAGGCTCCCTTGGATTCGAACCAAGTGATACTACCGACTAGTCGGAGCCTTAACCATTAATGGTTTCTAAACATTTCTTTGCAAGATTTCCACACCATTCTCTCCATTCTTGCATCTTGTCGTAAAGAACTTCGTCTTCATGAGACAATTCACGATTCAGAATAATTGCCATCTAATCATCATTTGAATATCTTAGATGTACAAAACATGTTTTTAATGCAGAATAAGTTAGTTCTTTTGGTGATCTTGTAATAACGCCGTCTATATTAATAAAATCGTCGCCAATTTCGATGTTGTCGAGATTTAGTTCTCGTTCTGTTATATTTTCGCTTGTTGTGTTTAGCTGCCACCCAATCATTTTATCAGCCTACAAAATACATCCGGCATCTGCGTATTTTTTTCCTTTATTTATATACATATTTTATTATAATTAAAGAGTGTAACTAATTGTCCAGTTCAAATCATCTACTAAACTTTTCCACATTGTGTCAGCTGCATCATACCCTGTTGCATTTTGCGGTACATATATCGTACCTCCTGTTACGGTTACGTGTGAATTCTTTGGCCAACTTGGTGCTGTTGTAGCATAACAATATATATTAGAAAGAGATTTGCAATTCTAAATTGCCAATACCGTCATTGACGTAAGTGTAGAAGGAAGTTTAACTGTTTCAAGGTTTGAAATGTAGTAGAAGGCTTTTTCAGAGAGTCCTGTTATTGTAGATTCTGACAAATCTATAACTGTTGCCGGACCTCCAATAAACATGTCTGACATTGGGTTACTGCCAGCAATCGAACCTGAAAGTTTTATAGAAGAAAAATTGGAGCGCATAAAACTGTTTGTTTCGACTGTTACATTCGTATCGTAAAATCCAGTGCTCAACGCAGGTGATCTCGTATCCTAAAATGCAGCTGCCCCTATAAAAGACACATTGTTATTAATAGACGGTGTAATTGATGTGACATATTTTGCATTATTAAATGCAGAGCCTTCGATCCTAATATTCGATACATCATCTTCAAAAGTTATTCGTTCTACACCACTACTATAAAAAACGCCATACGATATTATATTACCTTCTATTGTAACATCTGGCATATACGTTTTATAAAGCGCATACGCGTTATTATTGGAAATCGTACAACTGGTTATTAATTCACCACTTTCCAAATCATAAAATGCACCAAGACCAGGTCGATCATCTGGTAAATCTTGATTTTTATAAGTTGAAGATAAACCAACAAATACAGTATTGTAGTAATTCTCTCCATTGATACTTTTTATAAAATCGGCTGGGTATTTTAAGTATGCTTTATTTAAATTGTTACAATAATAAAATGCGTTGGATCCGAGCTTTATTCTTTTGCAATAAAAATCAACTCTTTCGATAATCGAACACTAGTAAGCAAACTCACCGGCAAGATATATACTTTCTCCGTGTATTATTACTTTCTTTAATTTATTGCACTAGCTAATAATACGGTTTCCGCCATAACCGTATGGAACTGAATTGTAGTAAAACATCCTTGCTGGAAGCTCAATAGTTTCAAAATTACAACCAGTAAACACATATCGGGCTAATTTAAACATGTTATTGTTTTGGTTCTCTAAATCTCCCTCGAATACAACATTTGTTAACGCAGAACAGCCAACAAATGTGTTCTCCATCGATATAACAGAATACGGAATACTTATTGATGTAAGACTTGTGCAGCCATAGAATGTCTAATATAAGTTTTTTGTATTTTGCGGAATCACAACCGATGTAAGATTTGTACATGCATAAAACGTATTTTGTAATCCAACAGGACCCAAATTTGTAAAATATTGTAATTCATCAAATGTTTGTAAATAAGTATTGCTTTGAAAACAATTAGAAAGTGTTGTAAATTTTTTAGCTTCACTTGCATACAATTGATTATTACTCTATAACACAATGCCTACGTTAGCTGCGTATGTTGCAATTGCTTCCATTGCAACAGGGTTTGTAACAACACTCAATATTACTTCATCTGCATAAACTTGTATATTTGATGCTGTCTGTGCTGTAAGAGATGTATGACCTGTTGTAAATGAACCTGTTAACACAATTGGTGCCGCAATATTTGTACCACTTGTTACAGGACCAACGGTCAATGTTACTGTACCGCCGCTTGTAGATGTAGGCGTGACTACTATTGAAGAACCTGCAAGGTCATCCAATTCATTCAACGTTGCTGTTAACACAGGCACTGTGTTATACGTACCAGTAAGAGCATAATTGTAAACAACACTCTCACTTGTTGTGGCATTTGTAAATTCAGTTTGTGCTGTAGAAGGTATCGTGATAGTAAGACCAGTTGGGTATGTGCGTTTTGTTACTGTTACATTACCACTTGCCTGTATTGCCTAGCCTTGATATATTTTAGCAGCTCTTATAGCGACAGTATGGGTTGATGAACCATCTTCTGTAGAAACAAGTCTACCATCAGAGTATAGCGTCACATTCCCATCAACATAATAAGTGTTGTCGTCTTCGTCCACCATTGGTGTTTTTCCATAAATACTAAATGTCCAGTCTGTCTGAGGTACACCATTACTTGGAACAACAACAACTGTATAGTTTACACTTTCTCCTTCAAAAATGGAAAGAGACCCATTTAATATAGCAGACGTTGTAGTGACAACAATCCTAAATGCAGCATTCTCGTCAAATACACCTGTACCAAATGCTGAAATGATTTGGCTATATTCTTCTGTAGTGATTGAAGAATAGGTAACTTTTCCGGTAAGCGTTAAGTTTCCTATTGTTGTTAACTTGCACAAATCTGTTACATTCGTGTTAACCCAGTCAATACCTGTAAGAGTAAGTGTAGCTGTATCAAGTTTGTTAGAGTTACTCAATGCTGTTATCCAACTATTTATAAATGAAGGAATATCCCACGATCCTCTAACGTTACGTAATTCAACTGTAGAAAGAGTACTGTTCGGTGTATAAGATAAAGATGATACATCAGCGCCGTTTAACGTAATAGCCTGTATTGTGCTCGGTAACGATACGTTTGTAAGAGTTACACCTGCTGCTGGAGCAAACGATGTAAGGCCACTATTTGTAGCAAGGAATGTATGCAAATTGATAAGCGAAGAAAGACCTGTTACGTTACTAATGCCTTGGTATCCTCTTATATCAAGATATTCTAGTTGTTTCTATGTTGCCAAACTTGATATGTCGGTCAAAAGTGAGTTTGTGTTTGTTCCATCACCAAGTATGAGCTGTTTGATGCGACTTTCTCCACTTGCCTCATTGATGGCCTTTTTTAAATCTACTACAGCGAGTCCATCAATCATTCCTGAAAGATTTAAAATGCGTATATTGTTGGCATTGTGTATGTATATAAAGTTACCGACACCTACATTACTTCCTAATGGTGTTGAAGTATAAGAAGTACCAGCCGTACGCCATTCGTGTTCTTTCATTGTTGATGCAACAGAATAACCATAATATGAACTTGTATCTGGGGTAAACGTATATGTGTCAGTTGCTGAAAACTGAGATTGTCCGTCTGTACGTAATTGGATGTCTCTACCTTTATACGTACCCGTACCCCACAAGTTGTCATATTTTTCTAAACGATGCTATAACCACCAGTGACGGTGACTTTGACGACTACCCTGTAACATATATAACACGTTACTACCACTATAAGAAGGAAGAATGTATTTATATCTACCGTTTTCGTTATATATACGTTCACACCACTTTGATGATTGCTCTGTATCAAACATGTTAATAATATTTGAATACGTAAGCCCCTTGTTGTACAAAGCTTCGTCTACGATCTTTACAATACGCATAGCTTCTTCGCAACCTTCAAATCTTTTCCACAGAACGCTCTTGTTCTTACCAGCATAATAATAACCACCGCTTGGTGTTTGTGTTGTTAAGTCGTAGTCCCATGTGTCAAATAAATGTGATGCGTTGTCAATACCTAAGATTGTATCGTTATCGTAGTTAATGAAGAACCAGTGAACACCGTCTTCTGTCATAAACATCGCATTTTTGACAGTTTGGTCTACTGCACCAAAACGTAACAAGTATATATAATATGCTACAAGTTTATATGGATCAAAGTGGTTTTTCCAATTTGCATCCCACTCTGCTTGATTGTCTGAACAAGAATTTATCCATGTTGCAAGTGCTTTAAGAGGTGCCAAATTAGGCGTACTTGTATCTGGGTAACGACTTTCCCAAGCGTTGCTCCAATCTGTGTCGAAAGTATCTATCTCTGTGAATAGAGCAAGAGGCTGGTCACTATCCAAAAACTCAAAACATTGAACGTTTTCGTTATCGAATCTATCTGAGTTATAAGTAAATCCAAATACACCCTCTGTAGACTTGTCGTTGTTAAAGTTGTATTGACCAAAACATGTCCACGAAGAGTTTTCATCGTTACGTTGGAATAATACGATCGGAAAACCGTCTATAGTTGTACGCACATCGTATTCGTATCCATCTGCAGCAGCAGCTGTTTGTGCTTCAGTCTTTAACAAAAGACCGCTTTCGCCTGCCTCGTCGTCTTTTATACTAGCTTCACTCATAACTTTATTCCAAAGACGAGCAACACCTGTATTATGAGAACCAGATGACTCTGCATAGTCTGCTTTCAAACACCAACATGTTACAGGTTGTGCACCGTCTTTAAATGAATAACGACCACCACTTATAACATTTCCGTCAGCATCAGTCATAACAGGAGATGTTGTTCGATCTGTCTTCTTTTTAGAATATATACGGAAGTTTTTTCGTGGATATGATATTGACGAAGTACCCTGTAATCTTATATCTGCGTCTGTTAATGTAAAATCTTTTGTTGGATCTTGTAGGTTGTGATATTCTATGTCTACTGGTGTAGGATTATATTTACCTTTATCTTCCTTGCTGTTAATATTAAGTAGGAAATCAATATTTCCTGTGATAAGCATTACCGGTATGTTACGATTTACTTTGCTCGGGTCTATCATTCCACCAACGTAAATATCGTTGCGGTTAGCAATATCTAACAAATTGTTACTATCTACAGCATAATTACAGAAAGCTTCATCGACTGTAATATTTCTGTCGTATATGCGGATGCTGTGTATTTTCACTGTACAACCAGAACCGCCAATTGTAAGTAAACCAGACATATTTACGGAATCAGTTGTAGTAAATTTATCTGCACGTTCAAGGATTCCGTTGTTTACCATTGTGAGTAACAATGCGTCATTGTGTAATGTTTGGTTTACAATAAATGAAATGTGTTGGCGATCACCAGGGCGGAATCGTGTACTCACTTGCGCACCTTGTGATGTAGTAAGAGTTGCACTTGCGGAGGTTATGTTAAATTCTGTATTGTTGTCTCCGCGTAACGATACAATACTAGCATTTTCATCTGAAACGTTTGCTGTTTCAAAATCTATCTCTACTGTACGACCTCTACCTATAGAAGTACCACTAAACGGTGTAGTCGAAGAGAATGGTGCAATATTTATCGTAATGCTTTTTCCAGATGGGATAATCAGTGTATCATCTACCCAACCACTCTGTGCATTAAATACAAATCCTGTTGAAAACGTAGTTGTTATGTTTCCATAAGTCCAAGTAGCTGGATTTGTTTCATTGTTATTACGACCTTTTGCCGAAAGTTTCAAAACAAGATTATCTGTAGCTTCACTTATATCAACATCGCTAGTTTCAACATTTACGTTTATAGTAGCTGCAGTTACATCAGTAGCATTAAAAGAAAGTATGTGTTCCCCAACTGTGGTTGGTGTATAAGACATATTATATAATGTCTCAGGATCGGTATTTACGTTTTGTATCTATACGTTATTATCGTATACAGATACTGACAATGTTCTATTACCATTGTACGTTGCAAGCTAATACGGATTTGTCTAATATTGCTTTGCTGTAAACGTTGGTACTAATGATGGTGCACCACTGTTTGTAGAAGGTGGCAAAACAATACCTAAAAGAATAGCTGCTACATTATTGCCAGCCACTACAAAATCATAATAGAGAGTATTACTATAATTATTTATACCGTCTACAACAATATATGATCTAAATTGTAAGTTGTGTTTACCTGTTGTAATATCACTTGGTAACACTATATTCTTGACACGTGTAACATTTATATCATTTATTGCATCTACAGAACCTATGCTTGTACCGTCTACAAACCACTCTATGTATTTTAGACCTGTTCCACTTATGGTGTAAGGTATGTCTATTTGTAAACTGTCTGTACTTATTGGTTTTGAAAAATCAAAAGTTGACGTAAGTTGTAAATCTACAACTGTAAATGTTACAGCGGCTGTTGTGGTTGCATTACTTGTGCGACCAGTAACTATTATGACAACAGTATTTATTCCAGTAGAAATATATTCGTCTGCAAGAAACGAAATTCCAGCAAGTCCTTCTTCTGCTGTATATATTCTATTGACGGTTTGTTTCACGCTACCATTTGAAAAAATATAAGTAACGCGCATTTCTTCACCCGTTGGATTACCGTCTCTACTAAGAATGCGGCAATTATATGAAAAGGTTGTTCCTGTCTAACCTTTCAAAATAGTTTTTGATGGGGTAAGATTTGTGATTTCTGCAGTATATGGTGCAGGTGCATCAAACGATCCAAGTAACAACGACGCATATGTTTCTCTATCATTAAGATAAAGATCCTTATTTATATCGTCGGCAAACACAAGGTATTGGTTATCGTTTTCATCAAAATAAATAGTACCGAATTTTTCTTCAAGAGAGTCTTTGATGAATTTTTGTACCTTCTCTCCGCTGACAGGCAAATTACTTGTTGAACTATCGCCACCCCAATCTGTATATTTTGATATGTCGTCTGTCCAAATTTTTTTCTTCATAATTATTAATTTTTATATCCGTCTGTATTTATCCACGGTTTCTCATTTACCCAATATCCTTTTCCAAAGGCACTTCTTACAGATTGCCAAACGATTTCAGAACCCAATAAGACGAATATTATATTTTTATTATCGTGTTTTATATCGATAATTTCTTTGCTATTGTGATTTATCATAATTCGTCGTCTTCGTATATCATATAGATACAATTTGCATCTACCGTATGGGCTTCAACTAATGCATTGTATTGTTCTTCTGTTAAAAATACAATTCTGTTTTTTAATTGATCTATTGCTGTATATATACCACCGGAGCGTACTAGATTTTCACTGTTTTGAACAGGGAGAGCATCAAATACTGCGGCAGAAATATCAAATTGTTTAGCATTTATTTCCTATCTGTTTGACTAAATTAAAGTATCCTATTCATTATTTTTATTGTCAATAGTTAATAGTCTATCTCCTAATGTGTCAACAAATACTTTGTCTGAAGCAGACATCAATCCGTCTTTCGAATGAGTTGCAGGTGTGGTTATACCATATTCGGCACCATTATGGATTATGCTATTTGAATCTGGGGTAAAATAAATACCATCTGTATTTATTTTACTTGCTGTTAAAGCATCGTCTCTGTTCTATGAATGTATAAAATTTACCATAATGATTTAATAAAATTTGTTATTGCCAAATAAGCATTGAATACCAATCTACTCCATTTACATCTATTACACATCTAGCAGAAGTTGTACCAGTTTGTACAAAATGAAATTTGTAAAGTCTACTACCATCCACATAATAATAATGTACTGTACTGTCTCCATACTCTTCGTGTAATTCAAAATAGGCACCACCGCCACTTCCACCAATAAATACCGATTTGTGGTTTGCAAATGCTGTTTCAAGCTCCTACCAATATCTATACCTAATCTCATCGCTTTCGGCCATTTCTATTGACATCAAACCCTTAAATGACGTATAATAAGGATCAGAATTTTCAAAAATAGTTTTTAATGCAGGAGCTGTAACAACAGCTGATTGTGCAGCAGATGAATTAAGATCCCATTGATCAATGTTTGGGTTTGTAATTTTGAATACGCCACCTAATACTCCACCGGTTGTAGAATATTCACCAGCACTATTTAAGTAAACAGATCCGTCGTTTTGTATCGAAAGTCCACTGTTCTCTGGAAACTTAACTAAACCAAGTGTAGTAGTAGTTGCCTTATCGACGTTCTTTTGTATTATTACAACGTCGTTGGCTGTAAGAACTCCAGATGTAACATTTTTTGCAACATCTCTGGTTACAATAAGGATGTCATCAGCTTCTACGTTTTGACCAAACACATTAGGGTTTGGAGCTGTAAATTTAAAAGTGTAACCAGCCGAAACGTCAACATATTTTGGAAGATTAACAATGCTTATATAAGCCTCTGTCGATGGGCGTGGACCCATAGCGTGTTCATTCCAATTTTGTATATTTGTTTGAGCATCTATTGTGCCTACAAATACTATAGCATCTGCTGCTGCAAATCCGCTACTTATAGCATTATCCACATATGTTTTTGATGCGATATCTGTTACAATGTTTTCGTATTCACCATTGTCGCTTGTCTTTTTTGTCAATGTGATAACATTGTCTGAAACTATAGAAGAGACGTCATTTATTGCATTTGCTTCTGCGATAATATATCCCGCCATCATTATACCACTTGGGGTAAGATACATTGTGCCAGGATTTGCTTGACTTTCTGTAATAACGTCTTGTGTAATACTTTCTACTACTTTATGTATTACAGGTTTACCCTTTATTCTTTGTAAAAGATCTGTAACAGTTGTGGGAGCTCCCGTTGTTGATTTTTTATCCATTTTATTGCCAAGTTAATTGATTATCTATTTTTGTTTCTATTGCAGCAAGACGTATATTGACATTTTCAATTGGTTCTTTGCCTGCATAATAGAATGTACCGTGTGTCCATATTGCTGGTACATCTTGTATAAATGCGATATGTTCGTTTGAAACATCGCCAGACTCGAGAGCTTCTATAAACGATTTCTTTTCATTTGATTGGTTGGCGTCACTCTATAGAGTCTTAAAATGTAAAAGTTTATTTTTAATCATATTTCTATAAATTTAACAAATTAAAGGGGGCCACTTTTAGTGACTCCCTTTTGTTACATTGTCGAATGTGACGCCGTAACTCAGGTATTATTCCTGCTCAGAAGATTCCGTAGAATCCTCAGCCGCTGACTCTTCTGGTACCGATGTATCTTCATTAGTTGCGCTTGTGTTCTCAGAACTTGAACCAAATCCGCCTTCTCCGCGTTCGGTATCAGAAAGTTCTGTTGCTTCTTCTAGTTGAACATCTGCAATTGGAACGATAACTAGTTGTGCAAAGCGCTCACCTGGTTTATATATAGCTGGAACTACATCTGTAGTAGATCTAAACTTACCCATTATCTCTCCTCTATAACCAGAATCAATCACGCCAACAGCATTTGTCATAGTAAGAGATTTCTTTGCAACACTAGATCGTTGGAACAATAGACCTACGTATCCTTCAGGAATTTCTACTGCAATATCAGTATGGTATACAAGAATAAGTTGATTTACCTCATTCAACTCTTGAGTAATACGTGTACATGTCAAATCAATTCCAGCGTCTCCTTTGTGTGCGCGAATTGGAAATACTGCTTCCTCTGAAAGCCTCTTAATCTTAAGTGTCATATTTGTCTATTTAATTGTTTATTTAAGTATTTCAGTTCTTCAACTGTATTGGTCTCCCCACTAGGATTCGGACCCAGACTAAGAGGGTTAGAGCCTCCTGTGCTACCATTACACCATAGGGCGATGTGCTGTACCGAGTCATGAACTCACGTACCCTAAAGATAAGTACAGCTAGCGGTTTAACGCTTATTAAAAATAAGTTATCATTATGAAAGCAAGGACTTACGGGGTCCTTAACCCGTTTATTTACCAATTGAAGGCATATTTAAGACAATTCCAAAATCTTACAAAAAAGTTTGGCTTCTTTTTTGGCATAACGTGTACTATGCGGTATGCATAAACTTTAAATGGTGTTACTGCCTCTGTCTTTTCATATAAGAATGAAAGAACGTCCTCTGCGATCTTAATTCTTATCAAATCCTTCTCTTCATCGCTAAGCGGTATATTTGCCTCACCCTTAGCCTCAATAATACGAAGTTTAGCCTCTTCCAAATCATTGACGTTTGTAAAATCTACTGTAAACAGTGGCTTAACTTCCTTCTTCTTTGTACTAGTTACTTTCTTCATATCTTTATATTTGTCTGATTATCCTGGGCAACACATGTCTTGACCACAATCACATTCACATTCACATTTAGGACGAATCTGTTTTTTTTCTAATTCTAAATCATGTGCATGTTTTTCAATTTCCTTTATTCTTGCCGACCACTCTTTATTGTGGATTACAATAGCATCAGTTGTTGTAAAATCGGTTGTATAGAATTGAATAACAATGTCATGTTTCTTTACCTTTGTGGTTTTACCTGTTTTCGCATTCTTAAATTCGCCATCTTCTGGTACAATATACATCCAGTTTATACCGGTACTAGCATAGTCTATGATGTCTATATCCTCTGTTTCAAGGTCCACATTCAAAAGACGTGCAGCGTTATTGTTTGGTAATATGTATTTATTCATATGGACTATATTTGTTTGTTTTGTTTGTTCTAAACCTGCTCTTTAATTTAAAGCGAAATAACTTTCTAAATAGTATGTCGTGGCAGTCATTATCATCTTTCATAACTTCTGTCGTAAACTTAAATACATGTTTGCAGACATTTTCTACTATTTCTTGGTTAATCCCTGTCTTTTTTGATACTTCTTTAACTACATAATCTATATCAATCATCGTTCAACTGCTACAATATTATAGTGAGTCACCAAACGACTATCTTTTATCAAATCAAAGAACTCCGAACTACGATCTTTAAAAATAACGATATCTCCAACTTTTATATTTGTAGGATCGTCACTTTTTCTAAGATTTACCATTGGAACTTTTAGAACAACTGCTTTTCGATAATCAGAATCTACTTCTTTTATTTCTGTTTTTACTTCATCGTAATCCACAGCTTCAACACCGTCCTCATCTTTTGTAGCAGGTTTGTTTGAAACTGGAGTACTAAATTCCTTTTTGACCTTTATTGGATCCAAAGGTTTAACAAGATATTTGTCAAAGAACTCATATGGAATCTTATTTGAAACATCTTGCGCCAGATCTGTCTGATCTATAAGCTTCTCTTCCTTCTCTTCCATTACTTCTTAAGACTCTTAAGGTGATTTAACAACGTAATAAGATTTGTAAGAACTGTTTCTTGCTCTGCTTGAAGAACCTTCGGAACAGACTTATCCGGCTCTGAAAGGTTTTTATTGTATCTGTCAAGAAGAGTATCGATCTCATCAAACACGTTCACAAAATTATCTGTTTGTTCATCTCGCAAATATCCATCTTCCACAAGATGTTCTGCAACTTGAACAGGAATTGAATATGTACTCACGTAAGAAGATACCATGTTATTTCCTTCTTCTACAAATTCGTGATTCTCTTTATACGTACTGACGTAATACTTTCCGTCCTTACTCAATTCCATTGTATCACCTTCTTCAAGTACGAAGAATGGCTTGTTAACTGTCAAAGTTTTTCCCATAATTTCTGTTTTTAAAATCACCCCCATAACGCAAAACTGTATAACTTTGGTTGCAAAAAATATAAAATTTTAGTAAAAATGCAACTTTTTTGTATATTATTACGTTAGGGAATAAAGAAAGAAACAAAGAAATATATAGTATAAATAGATATTATATACAATATAGTTGTACAATATAGTAGGAAGTATAATGAATATAGTAGAACAGAGTATGATATTATATTATGCTGATTACTTGAGTTTAAAAGAAAAGTAGGCTCCTGTAACCGATAATTGTAAGTACTACTTTATTTAGAATAGTCCGATAAATGCTGCATACATATGTGATAATTAGCCATTTTATGACGAAAACAATAAGTACTACATACAGGCATATACAGAATATCAACAAATTAAGAATAAATTTGGTGACGATGGAATAAGTAGCTTTCTAGGGGAAATAGCATTTTTATCTTCAATTGGAGTAGTAAATGCTGAGGATATACTTAAATGTATTTACCGTTATAGTACCCTAAGGGAACGTAAAAACGCACTATATAAGTACAGAAAATGGAAGAAAAAACAGGTTTACACACACTTAATTTTCAACGAAGATGGAGAACCAGAAAGAGAATAGTGCACTAGATACGTTGCTCACGCAGAAGTATCCTCCAAAACACTTCCGTTGGTTACGTACGATGAAAGCGTGGATAGAAGACGAGGAATACTAGAAGGCAGTGAAGAAATTGTCAAAGAAAAAAGATTAAAAAACTTTTTATATGAAGAAAATAAAGAAATATAAACTCCTAAATTAGAAAATAATTGTTTCATATATTGACAAAGATACAAAAGAAGACGGAAGTTGGATTTTTGGGCATACTCGTTTTGAAAAAGATGAAGCACATATTTTCATTTCTACTAAATATGGCGACGATACAGAAGTACCTGAAGATGTGATGCAACTAACATTAAGACATGAAATATTTCATGTACTTTTCTATACGTTATATTATGACGATTTGGGAGATAACGAACACATTGTTGAGTGGTTGGCACAAGCTTGGACTACTTTAAAGAAACAAAAACTTGAAATATGAGTAAAATAAACAAATACGCGAATATTTACGATAAAGAAGGTAATCTCCTCAGACATGTTGACGAGGATGGAGTACTAAAACCATATACTATACAAGAACTTGAAGATTTAGTAGATAAATTGGGTGAAGATAAAGATGAAAATGGTAAAGTAAAGGACCCTACTGCCCTTAATAATGCCATGACAGAACTCTTTAAAATGTACCAATTGTACGGTAACCCACATGCTACAGAACTGTTAAATAAAATAAACGAACAATCTACTAAAGAACAAGCACAAGAAGCCCTTAAAGAAACGGCTGAAGAGCTAGAAAAAACAGCTGAACAATCCCGTAAAGAGGCAGGATATGAAGAAGCAGGAGATTTAGACTATTATGTACCATTTGAAGAAGTAAAATAATATGCCAGCAATAACATTTTATTTAGGAATAATATTTACAGTATTTTTAATACTGTTTTTACTTAACATAGGGAATAAAAAATGAAAGATCCATTATTTCTTGAATTTGATTTAAATAAAAAATGCCTTTCTGATATATACCTTGAAAAGGCAAATGTTATAAAAAGAGCCGAAGATCTAGTAGATAACCATCCGTTGTTCTATGAAGGGATAACAGTAACCGATAAAGGAGTATATGTTGACTGTAAGTAATGTAAAAGTTTATGATCTCAAAGAGTCTGTTATAGCTTGTAGAAATTCTATGAGAACAGAACAATTAACAGAAGATCAATATACAGAAGAAGAGTTCAAACAATCATTAGAAAGAGCCATAAAACTAGCTAATATTGGCTCAGGAGGACATGCAAATTTCCGTAAAGGTATAAGAGTATCATTCGATATAAAATACCCTATATATTGGTCTAAAGAAGCCCAAAGATATCATTTTTTTGACATAGTAAATAGTTCTTCAACAATGCACAGACTTATGTCTATGGATATAGATAAATCGTGCAATAAATATGTCACAGAAGAGGTAAAAGAAGCTTTAAAGGGCTATATAAAAGAATATAATTCTCCTGGAGGAGCAACATATGAAAACTTCATGAAAGTTGTTTCAAATTGCCCTTGTGGGTTAGAATTATTTATGCGAGTAAGTACTAATTATGAACAACTCGCAACTATATATAAACAAAGAAAGAGTCATAGACTCAAAGAAGATTGGGGAGAATTTTGTAGATTTATAGAAAGTCTCCCATACGCTAAAGAGTTAATCGGGGTTCAGTCTAACTGAGCTCCGATTTTTTTTATTTTTTTTTTGGTTTGTGCATGTAAAAACGAGAAACTCTCTAGGGGGACACCCCCTGACCCCCGATACGCGTAAACATCCCCCCGCTATGCGGGACAGCATTGTAGTAATTAGTGGTCCAACCTGAAATTGGAAAGACATCTTACGTGTTTCGAAGAGGAAGGGCTGGACATGCGAAGATAGAAATATAGTGATTAATCAACATAATTATCAACAACAAAATTTCTACAGTTATGGAAAACAAAGTATTTTCGGTAGTACGCATGGTAGCGTACACAGGCAAGCGTGAAACAATTTCAAGAAATGGTGCTAAGCACTGGGTAAAGTGCGTGCTTTATGCAGCGCCACACGGACGTGATCCATTCACCGGAGAGTTGAACAAACAGCCAACATTGTCAGCTACACAGCCGATCTCAATGTGGATCGACGACACTGTGGCAATAGACCAATTGCTAGCATTATGTCTAGCAAAAGGCAAGATTGTTGCAGGCGACGCAGACAAGAATGTAGGCTATGAGATTGACAAAGATGACATACCAGTAGAACTGAAGTATGCTTACTCGGATCTTGAAATGATCCCAACATGGGAGATTATCAAGTTCGATGGGCCGCGTTACCTCGTCGATAAGGACGGTAAACCTGTCCTGAAAGACGGCAAAATCGTCAAAGCTGAGCGCACAACTATCTCATACTGGACTGGGAGTCTTATAGCTCCCAAGTACGGCAGAGATGCTGCTATTGAGCGTTGTAAAAAGGAATGGCGGGAAACTGTCATTCTTAGTGACGATGATGATCAGAACAACGATGACGATGATCAGAATGGTCAGGATGTAGAGAAAGTGAATCAGGATTAGTTAAACAATGCCGATACCAGTAATGAATGGGCCTGACTACGTGTTAGTTGGGCCTTTGGAGGCAACAAACCAAAACAAAATTATGAACGCTGTTTCAAAAATCCACTTCAAACATGAAGTAAAAATAGGCTCTGGGTATATTTGTATAAATGGAGCAAATGTGTACACAAGTGTTGCACTTGCGCAACTATATTTAGTTATGAAGGTGTATACACCTCGTAACAAAGAGATCGTTGTCAGCCACGATTGTAACTATTCGTTTGATTACTTTGTTAAAGGTAATCAGAAAGTACAGGGCTTCCTGATAGATGTCAGAAATGCATCAAGATACACATATAGCTGGAATTGTGTCGTGGAGAAGTGGTTCAAAGACCACGATGCAAAGCTGATGACAGTATCTGATGCACAGTATACTCTACCAAGAGTACTACAGAGCGTTGCATACAGGGAGTTTGAGGGGTATTTTGACAAGGACCAACGTGCCTTTGAAATAGAAGATGCGCTGAAATGTGATATCTGTGACGTTCCACAGAATGTCCTTGAGGCATACTCAAGGTTTGTCACAGAACTGTGTGATGGGTACTATGCCCATTGCTTTGCATGTCAACTATGTTGTCTTGACTGTTACGACGGTCAACCAGTAAGGGTTGGAGATACCCTAGTGTTGGATCAAAATCCAGCAATGAATGTGTAACAATCAAAAATTATCAGACTATGAAATGTACATTTACAGATGTTCGGTGGAGAAACACTGACGATTGTGAGGTGCTAAATATGCACGCTATAGAAAGTATTACACTTGATAGCGGCATTTGTACTATACAATGTAGTGCAGGCGTATACAAATCACCGTATACTGATTTTTGTTATGGTGGTGGTATATCTCACTTCAGTTTTGTTGTAATGAGACCTTATTCTAGAGATTTAGAATGGATGGAAATTGCTATTTTTACAAGTACTAACAAAGTGGCAATAGTGCCACATTCTAAATACAAAGAAGGACATTGGTTCTACAACAAATGCAAAGCGTTTTGTTTTTGATCTAGTACAAACATGCTCGATTCCACTTTAAGTGATTGTACCATAGTTATGTATAACTAAGGTATTTGGAGAGCACAATTTTAATTATTATGAAAAATAAATGTATACATATCGGTGTCAGAATATTCGACAACGGAAAAGTGTTCTGTAAAGAACAAACCATGCTTGACAATATATTGTCAGGAAAAATACATTGTACCAACGTGGATTACGATGTCCACTATAATGGTCCTCATGGCTGGCCGTGGGGAGAGCGAGAGGAGCACGGATTAGAAGCGCTACGGGAGGATATCAGAGATATACCTGAAGCAAATCCCTGGTCGTGGAGTTATAAACACGTGAATATTTGGGTAACGCTATGATTACAAGTAAATTAAGGGTTATTGATAATGGATTGTCAGTAACCTCTCGGGGAGTGTTTAAATTTCGTCGAATAGATGAAATTACGGCACCTTTTGAGTACAACGATGAGTATTTTCAGCCTGTGGTTACAAATGATGCTGACGAGGCTGTAATGTGGTTTCTGAACACAACACCATTTAGAGAGGCTGATGGTAGTAAACATTGGCCAACAAAATTGGTGGTGTGTTCTGATATATTGGATATACACATCGAGCTGGATCGTAATGTGGTGCAGCAAATATGGGAAAAGTATGTGTTTGAACACAGGTTGTGTTTGCATTCCATACTGTCTATAATCGACTCTGAATGGGAATTATAGCAAAGAGCCTGACCAGCCTAGCTGGTTGGGCTTTTACCCTGGGGAGACCCCAAACCCCCTTATACGCAAATCATACGCCCGCTATACGAGACAGCAATGTAT
>ODAJ014737617.1_pt1 | contig 101851 bp, 164 predicted proteins | sample 1539241 | NCBI WGS metagenome assembly ODAJ01 (sample SAMN02144231, study PRJEB22623) | gut metagenome | biome: sheep rumen | host: Ovis aries | place: New Zealand | reverse complement strand
AATAGCCTCCTTCATCTCGCAAGCCATGAAAATACTATAATTGTTCGTTTTCTTGAAAGCCTCCTTATCAAAGGTTGTAGTGCCCATATTCAAATAGAACAACATACCTTTAATATATACTAGCTTCTCTGCCATCTGAGTAATCTCGTTATAGAGAGCCTTCAGATCGTGCGTACGGAGACCTGCTTTGATCTCTTTTTTGGACATAAGATTCTCGCTCTTAATGTAACTCCAATATTTCTTCTTCTTAGCATCGATATCCTTACGCATATTAATTATCTTACCTGAGTTCAACTTAATTGATTTCGTCATATATTTACACTTGATTTTAGTTAGACTTCCGTTAATTATGTTGAATTCGAGATATTACCTACGCGCTTTATATCAAAACAAATTGATATAAAACAAATCTCTGGGAGGCAGGAACCTCGATTCCTACCTCCCGAATACCCTCGAGTATTATAGATGAGATTGTTTTTTTTTATTTTTCTGTATCTCTCGATATAGATAGTTATTGTCTTTCTATTTGTTTTTAAGAATATTCATAAGATACCTCGATATCTTATGAACTAAATCCCTCGGGATCATTATTTCTTTGAAACTCCTAGTCCAACAACTCCCATTTCTACATCAAGAAATGCTTGACCTGTTGCATCTGGAAAGCGAAACGTTTTGTGCATATCAGATACGTTTACGTTGACAATTGTTTCAGCATTACCACGATCGCGAACGATTACGCTCGGACCCGACTTCTCCCGGTCTCCCTCGAGAGACGCTCCACCGTTCTTGTTATTTACCACGTGGTCGTATACATCACACAATCTTTCAACTACCCAATTAAACTCACTTTCGCGCTGCGCTTTCTTTGCGATTTCTACACTAAGTCCTTCCTCAATAGCAATTGCGTTGTTACCTTTGGAAAGACTAACAAGGGCATCCCATACGGCGAGTGCCCAACTTGTAAATGTCAGTTTTACCTGACACTTAATGAGTTGATTCCACCATTTGAATCTAGTGACACCGAGAGTTACATTTCCCGTATTGTCGTCTATATCAAATATCTCAAATGATTTGCCCTCGCCATTTGCAGATTTTACCTTTTCTGCTATGGTTTCATCTAACATTAAGAGAGCCATAAGTTGTACGGTTCTCTTTGTGAGGGTCTTGTTCATATTTATCCTTCAGTAGATGTATGAACATTCAGTGTTGCATTGCTGCTTGCAATCACCTCTTTGATGCCAACTCCGTCGATCTTAGAATTGATCCACTCCTTCTCGATCTCTGCAGCCTTCTTCTCATTCTCGTTTACAGCTGTAAGAAGATTCTGCTTCATCTTCAGCAAGGACGAAACAAGATTGTCGATGTTCTTGATCTCTGCACGGTTGCCCTCATTGATGATGTTAACCACCTTTGTAGGCTCCAGGAAGAAGTTGTTACCTTCTCCGTGAATGGCGTCAGATACAGCGTCAGCAATAGGCTTCTCAGCTATTACTGGGTTTGTTCCGTCGAGCGGGAAGAACATGTCATAAGTTCCGTCAGGACGAAGATTGATAGCGATACCAATCTGCTTCGTCATAGGCTGCTGATACGTTACCGCACCCAGGATATCCTGAGTCTTCAGCATAAACTTACGAGGAGAACGATTGGTGATAAGTGCGGCAGATGTTGCTGCAGCAGCCTTGTCACGTTCATAACCTTCTTTACCACCCTGCCATATGTCGCGTGCCTCTACTGTTGCGTAAGCTTTACCAAGAAGACCGCCAATAAGGCTTGCAGTCTGGCGTGCGCCAGCCAATGTAGTATTGATGTTGACATCAATAGTGTTTGTTTTTTCCATTTTTCTTATCCTTTTTGATATCGTGGTTGATCCACCAACGATAAGATTAATTTTTTCTCCTTCAAGGCGGAGTTGCCTATTATAAAAAATACGCTCCGGCTCGCTGGCTCTACGAGCGCGATTGTTTGTTACTTATTACGCCAGTTGCTGTGCTAATGGGAAGCACGTTTCTATTAATGTTGTTACACTTCTATATTCCTCGACCCAATACATTTAAGTATGGCAAATGTGAAGCTCAACTCATGTAACAGGAATCCAACGGTAGGATATTTATACCTATAGCATTAATAGGTTCTTAAACTTTAAACGCTGACTGTGCATAATCAAATGCTAAGTTTTCTTTCTGTATGTTAAAATGTTTATTTTTTGTAAAACATATATTGATCCACTTTCAAACTATTCGTTGACAAAATTTCACGAAGGACTAATGCTCGTAGAATAGTCTTACTAAGTCCAATATTTAATACCCGTAAAAATTTTGTAATATCTTCGATAATGTATTTCCCAAGAACATTCGAATCTACTACGCTGATGCCATGATTTGTATTCCGCTCAGCAACATCGCGGGGGGCTCCTGTCCACTATGACAGGCTTGTTTTTTCCTGCTTTTTATACACCGTGCGTGTGGTGTACGTGAGGAGTACGTTTCGTTATCGAACAGTCTAAGAGTTCCAAAGCTCTTTTCAAGTACTACGATTCAGGATTCTTCCTAGCGACTCTACGGTTTTTGTTTCTACTATTGGATGTTTGCTCACCCTCATTTGTTTATAGTGCACGAATACTGGAGGAATTTCACCTCATACATCGCTTCTTGTCACCCACTTAATGTTCCGCTTCATCGGGTCTTAGTTTCACAAACTATCCCAAATGTAACTGGTTATACGGTTTGCTACCTCTATTTCCTTTACCCCTCCGAGACAGGGAGGTGATTTCACTTCGCGATAAGCTGCCCATCGATTAAATGTATATTGCTTCATGGTATCCACCCACATAGATTTGCAGTCTATGCTTCGCTTAGTTTCCCATCTTGCTACTTGCTTCTCAGGAACGGTTGGCACTCGATTTCTGGCGTGAAAGCACTCACAAACATTACAAACGGAGTCTTTATCTTTCTCCCAGCCAGGGGACATCAATTTTTGTTAAACATGTTAATATCACTTATTGTTTTCTACTTACATCTTTTTATACAGAATCACTTACATGTAATGTATTGTTCACATATGGTATATAGTTTACTACTCTATAGTATTCCCATATGATATAGTAACACAAGTACAATCATCTGGTTATTTAATGCTTTCGAAAGAAGCGATCTCCCTCTATACTGGAGTGTATAGTCTTCGAATCGACCTCTTCATTTTATTTTTTGACTGTCAAGGGGTCACCTTACTATGTTGCATTTCCTCATAACATAGATCGTTCTATAGTATCATACTCGCTTACCAGTATTAACTACCTTTGAAATAGCCTTTCTACGCGGGCTTCATCCGCGCGCTCACCTGAGCTTCGGGGGTTGCCCTACCCCGGTAGTCATTCTACTTTTATATACCGCATGAACGACTAAGGCTTGGCGGTCATCTTCACAGTTTTTTACTTCTAACGACACCCTCCTACTCCCCCGCGCGCATCCTTCACAACCGGAGGCACTGGATTTGAACCAGAATGGACTAGTTATTAAAGCACCGTATTTACCATACAGCGTAGCTATCTTTACCCTGCTACTCGGGTATATAAACTCAGATATTTTTCATCCCTTCATACACGTTGTGGAGACGTGGAACACTGGACTACAGCTTAATTGATACATCATTACATACTTTGGATAAATGTAATGTTGCAACTCGTGTGACGTTAATTCTAAGTTTATGTATCATCGCTTAGATTGTCGATACGGTTCAGTTTTGCTCATTTTGAGACTTACGCGCCTTTTTACTGTTTACTTTCTCCCACCAGTCGGTTCTCGGAGCAGAAGGACTTGATACATGCGCTTTAATCCTCTTACTATAAAGTTTTCAAATTGTGTAGTACGTCACAATCTTTATAGCATTTCATCCTACCTTTTGCATTTCTCACCTGTTGAGCAGGCTAACATATTCTCGGATCAAGTTGTACTATTTCGTGCCTGGGCTAATGAGACCCACCTGAAATGCACTGACCAGCTGTTCTACGAAAGAGTATGCATTGCTCTGGGGATAGAGAGCAGTGTCTCCCTATCCCCCAGCTGCGGAGTGACTATCGTTTATAGACTTCCTTACCGTCGACAATAAGGATAATGGACTTATCAGGAGGTCCAATAGTGTCTGTGGTGTACTCCTCACGAACCACGCCTACTTTGTTTTTAACAGAATCTGTATGGAACTTATCTACTGTACATGACTCTGTATCTTCTTGTGTAGGTGCAGGAAGATATATGGGTTTAACTTTAGTTACAGTTTTCATAGGACGTGGTGGCAATACTGCCGTGTACGTATCTAAGTAAACTGTATCCGTTTTTGTGTACTTCTTATCAGTAGCAAACTGATTAATAAGTGGCGTCGTTGGAAATCCATAATTTGGCACAACGGCGGCGCTGACGGTAGAATGTTTTCTAATCGTCGAATTGTCATCCGATAATGCCAGCATAGCTCCAGAAAAAGCAAATGCTATAGCACAAAGGATTGTTGTAATATATTTCATACCTTTGATAGATTTAAGTTAATGAAGCCACCAGTATCGGTCCCACAAAGTCAGAAGTTTTTCTTTGAGGACCTTAATCAGTTTTTTGGTTTTTCCTCAGCAGGCTTTTCCTCGGCGGGTTTCTCCTCCTTTGGGGCTTCCTTTTCAACCATATCGGTCAAATTGCTTTCATTGTAAGCAATTGACTGAGAGAGAGGATCGCGGAACATGTTGATTATGATACCAGCACGCTGCTGAACATTGTTCAACATGGCATCTTCATCAAGAGTCTTGATATCCATGTCTGGATAATAAGTCTTCATGATGTTATCGACGATACGATGTGCCAGAGCATATCCCTCGGAACCTTCTTCCTTCTTGTAGTTCTCTACGAGAGTATCGACAATGTCGAATGAAGGATTCGTTGTTACAGCGATAATGTGATTCAGCTCTTCGATCTTGAGCTTCTGAGCGCGGATTGCGGTTTCTGTTGCCTTCTTGGCTGCACCAGTCTCCTTCTTCACAACCTTTTCGTTTGTGGCGATAATACGCTCATACTCTGCAATCTGACTCTTGCAAGACCAAATCAACAGAACCTTGACGAGATCTGCTATGTACAAATCGTCAATTTCGTTGTCCTTTCCAGGAACGGCGTTACGACGGTAGAGACAGAAGGCGGAAATAGGAGAATCGGTCTCATTGGTACGCTTACGAAGAAAGTACGCAGTACCGGAGAGTGCGAATGTGCACTGACCGACAATCTTGGTAATAGCATTCAACATGTCTATACGAGACATATTGTTGATCTTATCGAGAGCTGCCTTCTTATCGTCAGCCTTGTTAGCCTGAATCGTAATATAACCACGATAGAAGTTGATTACTCGCTGAACACGTGCATCAGGACGGTCTGTTCCGTTGGGAACTGGCTTTGTCAGCAATGCACTCAAAGATGCTTTTAGCTGATCGTCATTCTTGATGTCGGCTGGATTTTCTACAGCCTTTGCCTCTGCTGCAATCTCATCCTTCTTCTTCTTGATGGTCTCTTTAGACACATTCTTCTCCTCGATTGTCACAACACGAGTCTCTGACGGAAGAAGTCCTACGATGCCTGCATTCTTAAGCTGCTCCTCTGTAGGAGAAGGCAGTGCTTTGAACTCTGGCAGTTTTACACCAAGCTCGTTTGCAATTGCTTTAAACGTGTCGTAGTTCTTCGGATTTGCTGCAACAATGCATCCGACTGCGCTTGTACCACATGCCATCTCGCCAATACCGATGTCCAGAATTGTTGCTTGTGCAAGCAAAGACAGACCATCTATCATGGACTTCGATGGATTCTCACTATTCATTATGTATGCGCGCTCTGTCTGCAGAGATGCTACATACTGTACCTTCTCTCCTTGAGTAAGGCCTTTTGTGGCAGGATTGTTGTTATTGTTTAACTTAGGCGCACCAGTCTCCACATGTGGAGCTGCCTGCTCGCGTGCTGCCTTCTCTGCTGCCTTTTCAGCAGTTGTCTTTTTAGTTGCCATTTTGATAACGGTTTTTTAAATTAACTACTTGTAGTTGGCTAGGCTACTTATCTGTAAGCCATACTAATTAATTACATCAGTCATGATGTATCAAAAAGTATTACACTGTTTGGTGGGTTTGGCAGCGTATGAAGGTATTGTCCCGGTGTCACCACTGAGACATCACTTAAAGTGACAACCTCCTCAACATAATCAGGCGTATTAACCTGACCCACAGGTTTCGAAGTCTCCTTCACGATTGTCTTCATTGGTTCGTCTGCCAAAAAACACATACATGTGTCTGACGCCAAATCCAACCCCTGTGTGGGATACGCCTGGTTGAGTGACTGTTCACTTTGTTCCTTCTCGTTAAAGGCGCCTTTAACCACCTTTACCACTGTAAAACACAGCACGTATGCTGTGAGCAGTGTCCAGAATAACTTGTTACTCTCATTGTACCGTGCGATACAAAGAATAAGAAGTATTCCAAGAATGAACATTAAGAATGTCATAATTTTTAGATTAAACGTTTTTTAATTCTGCGTCTAGTCCTCGACAGTGTTGACTTAATAGTTCCAACTGGGATTCTCAGCGCATCACTGATCTCATCCACTTTCATGTCTTCTTCATAAAACAACTTGAAAATCTTACGAGTGATTTCAGGCAGTTTATTAAACTCAGCTATCAACTGTTTACTTGTAAGATGATTGACAAGGTCATCTTCAGTAGAACCAGGCATATCCAAAGATAGTCGTTCTTCTTCAATGTCCTGTGATTCATGCTTTGTTCGAAGATAATCGATTGCGGTGTGATTTGTTATTATTCTCAGCCATCCTCCAAAGGAGTCATATGCTGTGAACATTGAGAGTTTCTTATGTACAGTTAAAAACACGATGTTGGCAATATCTCGTGCCTCATCTTTGTCTTTTATATATCGATACAAAATATTCTCCACAAATGGCTTGTATCGATAGTACAATTTTGAGAAAGCAGATTTATCATCTGCTTGCGCTTTTTTGATTATCTCAATTTCTTCTTGAGTGATTCTGGGATTCTTCATAATCAAAAACAAATTAGTTTTCTTCTGGATTTACCGTGCCATTGACGCCTTCGCGATTGCACTACCGGTTATTAAGGTGTCACTCCTGTAACAGACGGTGCTGTATATGGCATTAGGTGGGGATTCGAACCCCACATCGGACTTATTGACCTTGCCTGACTAGTATAGGCTTTAACCATTAAGCTACTAATGCTTTAAAGAAGACGAATCGATATATATATCTTCTTCTTTGCGCCCTGCTGGAATACCAATCCAGGTTAGGTTTTCAGGGCTAAAAAGGCAAGTCTTCAGTACCAATAAGACTAAGCTCTTGCCTTACATTTGAAATAAGATTACCAAATACGATTAGATTTAATTTAGAAGATATAATACCAGAATCTACTAATTTGTCCATCATATTAACTGCTATTCTCATACGAACGTCTATCGTCCGATAATCTGCAATACCTATGATTAGAGTAATCTTCTGATTTATCCATTTTACAATTTTATGTAACTCTTCATTTGACCAAACTGCCTCTATTATTTGATAATTCTCATCTTCAGAGGTAGAAGAAATAAGTCTTGTGCTCTCTAATATACCCTTTGCGCCTTGATTGTATGCGATACGCAACTGATCATAAATTTCACTAGGCTTCATCTCTCCGTAAAGATCCTTAGCCTCTGGATATAGAGGCTCTAAATAGTTGGAAAATACACTATGCATAATTCTTAGTTTTTTCCATTAAAACACTTAATGAGATAGTTAACAAAATCATCAACGTATTGATACTTTGCTAGTTTTTCTTCATTTGAAATGTTTGGTTTTGGCATAAGCCATCCTAAATAAGAATTGATGATATCTATCTTAATAGATTCTTCATCCTTTCCTACTTTTTTAGAGATATCATACGCATTTTTGATATACGCATAATCAGTACTGAACCATTTAACCCATGAAGATACTCGTTTCCAATGAACTTTTTCTTCATCTGTCAAGTTGTCCCAATCAATTGTTTTGTCAAAATCAAAATGTTTTATCTTTCCATCAACAATTCCCATTACAGTTCTTACAATAATGTTTTTGTTCTGTGAAGCTGTTCTAAACATTTTGTTGTTTTGATATTCATCTCCAACAATTTTGACAAAACTATTATACACATGGTCTATCCATTTTTCTTTGGATTTTTGCCATTTTAGTGCATAATCTACCATTTTGGGACATCTGTCCCGTAACATTTCTCTATAACCTGGTTTTTTCATATTGTGATTCCTAAAGGATTCGAACCTTTGACCCACAGATTAGAAATCTGTTGCTCTATCCAGCTGAGCTAAGGAACCATTTGTCCCACCGCTGTGGGACTAGTAATATAAGTCTTTTCAATTTTTATGACATATCCTCACGGACGTGGACCAGCCTGGACTTGAACCAGGGACCTTCACATTATGAGTGTGCCGCTCTAACCAACTGAGCTACAAGTCCTTATGCCAGCCGCTACTATACTTCACGACTGGCAACCATCACAAAACTACGTCTCTCGACGTTGTACTGGGGCATTTGTTTTTATAGAGGTGCCTGGCCAGCCCAATACAGCCATCCTCTCCAGGAGCGGCGGCAGGGGTCGAACCGGCACCCTTTTCACATAGTGAAACGTTTTACCATTCAACTACACCGCTCTTGAGATGAAGAGTCAAGTTGAGCTAAAAAAGCTGCTCTTGATTGGGGTAATTGCGGGGATCGAACCCGCTCCATTAACTATAGTAGCAGTAAATGCACCATTTACACCACATTACCCTCACCCACTTAGGTAGGGATCACCGACTTCACGCTGCCTCCTTGAGACCCGTGTAGTCAACAACGTTTATGTTGCCAGTTAAGTTTATATCAAAGCGCTTAATGTCTTACTTTCTACTGCCGTCAAATCCAGTCGGGCCCGTATAAGAAAAGGAAGTGGTGCGTTCTCTTGTCAATACTAACACCAGATGGTCCTTCCATCGTTTACTTCCTGTAAATGCGTGGTGAACATAACCGTTTGTTTACCATCGCGGAATTGTCAGATTGCGGTATCTGTCAAAGTGGACCCGGGCGGTATCGAACCGCCGTCCGAACAGCTTATCCTCAGACACGCTAAGATTCGATAACAAATAGTGTGAATGCTCTGATGATCGGTCAAAACATTCGATTTAAGGCCATTTTAAGCCGTTTTGAGACGTTTTCTATGCTCTCGTGGGTAGCTGATCCACTTAAGCACATTGAACGCTTAGAAACGATTTTTTATTTGACCCAATATTATACATTGCCCTACTGACTCAAAGGTTCTTGTAGAATGTATTTGCATTCTTGATATACAATGCAGTGTCTAGATTTGACATTATCTCTTCTAGTAGCACCGACTCTTTGGCTCGCACATCGCAAACTTGATCAAATGCCCTCATATTATTACACCGTGAGGACGGTGACAATTCCCCAGTCGTGACTCAAAGGTTCTTGACAAGCGTGTTAATTCACACTTCACATAAAGCCAATACCGGCAAATACGGCCGTACACAGGGACTCACATATGTGTTACACGTGACTCAAAGGTTCTTGTGTTGGTGAATAGTATATTAGTCCCACCAATACTGGTAGCGACCTTCATAGCTGTTGCGGATCTCTTCAAGGTCCTTATGCAACTTCTTGTCAGATTCGGAAATCTTCTTACGAATCTCCTCTTCCAACTTCTTCTTCTCCTCCTGATATTCAGTAGGAGTAAGAGCTGGCTCTTTGCACTTGGTCTTTGTAGGAACAAGGCAGCCGTCCTTGATTTCGGTCTCAAATCCAATCAGACGCTCAAGGAGTACTTTCGTTCCTTCAAGCTTCTCCTTGGTGATATCGTCCTCACGACGGCGAGCACGGAGCTCTGCACGAGTTTTGGAATTGTGATACGTCGCAATGCCAATAGCATCTTTGATCTCACGCTTCTTTTTCTCGTCTTTGTCCTTTTTCAGGTCAGCCATTGCGGCTTCCACAAGAGAAGGCTCGTTTATCAAGTTATTCACTTTGAAATCGTTCTCTTCTGCCTGTGCAGTCTTTGTTTCTTTCTTTTCTGCCATTTTGATAATGATTTAATTGTTTAACTTATAGTTTTACTTATAGGATGCATAATTTTCTTTATGCTTCTCATTTCGATTGTACGGGACAGCATTTTTATGCCGGGGATGATCCGTTCTAAAACGAATTGTTTTTCCCGTATTGTAGGTTCCGTGTGCCATATTATACGAATTTTGATGCGTATCGTACGGTGTTTAGAGTCGATCTAGATACTCCGTATTTACGCAAATCGTTTGGATTTACTTCAAATTCGCAAAGTATTTCTACTGCAGAAATAAGGGCACTATCCGCATCGTTTGCAGATGATGGATTGAACGCAACTCTTCCTTTTGCTGCCTCTAAATCTGAACGAAGCACGAAGCCAAACTCAATATCTGTGATATTGCCCTTTGTCTTACGGTATTCTGCAATAAACTTTAGTGCCTCTCTTATAGGAGATGTACCTTGTTCATTGTTCTGATTTTTTACGACAGACATTGAATTACGAACACACAGTTTTGCAAGTGCATCTTCGTCAAAGTGTTTTACTACAATTTCATTAATTGCATCACCTGTGATTTCTGAAACACTTACTGCCAGTTCTGCTATGTTTTGTGGGGAAGGTTTTCTTCCACCACAAATGAATAAAATGACTTGTTTACTCATACGTTTCTGTAGTTTCGATGATTACTTTCATAGGTTTACCGTTAATAACTGTGTCTTGAGTTTTACGAGTCACTTTACTAGGCCGGTTCCCTAAATCCGTTCCGGTTCTGTCCACAGACTGCATCTTTGCAAAACTATCGGGCTTGGAAATTTCATTAGCTGTAGGTAATTTTTCGTATACATTTCTACATCGTTTAAACTCTTCTACAATATCTTTCTTTGTTATTGCGTCCCTATTAGATTTAAATAGTACGCTTGCAACATTCTGAACTGTTGAACTAGGTAAAGAGAAGAATACACTATCAATTTCTAATTGAAACTGATGGTTCTCACGATATCCCACTATATCTGCAACAGATATAAAGTGTGGATCTACAGCATTTTGAACCGCTTTTGCGATTTTAACGCTGTCATTTGCTACATCGTAATTGTCGGGACGATGCTGCAGTCGATCACAGCTGACGAGAAGCATTAACGCTCCTATGGCTGTGAGGAGATATACTCCTAGGAACTTCCCGAAGTTCCGCAATTTTTCTCTTTTTGGCATTTTGATAACGTTTTAAGAGATTAAACTTAAGTTAAATCCAGTCTTTAAGGAAGACTTGGAAAAGACCTTATAGTAAGCAGCGCAAATTGGATTCGGTTTTCCAACGGATATCTTTCGTCACCAAGACGTTAATTATCTCATATGGTGCGCTGCTATTGTAGTCCCAAGGAGAGTCGGACTCCTCTTTACAGAATGAAAATCTGTCGTCCTAACCGATAGACGATGGGACCAGAAATTGCAGTATGCGGGGAAACTTTAAAACACGAGCCTTTGAGCCTAAAATAGACACCCTACACCAACGCTTTGGTGATTATACTGCAATAGTAAAACGTCCTACATAACCGGGTAAATTATGGCACAAAACCCGATCACCTCCAAACCTCCTCGGACGTATGTGTTCCCACAGTTGTTTCGCGCGTACGCCTAATTGTAGTGCACCTATGGCTATTCTAGAATTTGCGACTGTGGGTTGTGTGCATATATACCTACACACAGGCGTCAGCTTCTTTTTACGTCTCCTCTGACCACGACGTCGGCTGAGTTTCCACTTTCGTGGGCGTGCCGATTTGTACCCTCTCCTCATTCGTACAATTTAGCTAGCCACTACATCTCTTTCGAGCAAGATTTATGTCATTGTACTTGCGGGCTTGAGGTCTCCGCTTTAGCTGAGTTCTATACAACTTAAAGAATGAATCTACTATTCTCACGAACCGTAGATTCTGTAACAATTTAAAATTCAAACCATTATGTACCAGAAATTGGTTTCAATATTATGTCATATCTTGCGCAATCTATTTGTTTTTCTCCAGATCTAGAATCGATTACTCCTGGGCACAGTAATATATCATATAGACAACATCCTTGACAGCCTGTTGATGTTCGTTTAACGGCTCTGTATACAACACCGTTTACACTACAATACTGTCCTGGTTTAGGATATTTAGTCATATGATTCTTGTTCCCAATTCCAATCGAATATCTCTCGATCTGGGCATCAACGCCACACATGATAATTTGAATATCATTATTTCACCTGTGGCAAAATCGCGCAATTGTACTAATTCTGGTTTTTGTTCTAATAATTTCACCCAAGCTGATGTTCTTGAATGAATTATCGCAAAGGTTCTTTCCTCATGCACACGTTGGTATATGTGAGATGGGATTTGTAACTTTGCCATTGGAATCTCTGTTACTGTGTTTTTTGCAACAAAGACTGCATTTTTTATTATTTTCTCATTTGTATCGTGGAAGTTTTCTTTCACACTTCTTACATCTGTAGACGCTACAACAAATATTGTGTTTCGTCTTCCAAATGTTTTTATAACGTACAAATAATCACCAAACGGAATCTTTGTTTGAGTGATTTTTCTTACAACTATACCTTCTTTCATATTAAGAACATCTTATAATACAAAATAGATACAGCGCAAGTACTAATATGCCGATCCAAAATTCTGGACCGCTTTCTTTTTTTGATACTCTTTGCATGTTTCTAACTTTGATAATTATCAACTCTAGTGTGAACTTAACCCATCACACTCTTGGGTTTGATTTCTTCGAAATGACAATAAAGCGGCATTTTATAGTTACCTAAACATGTATTGCATAGTTCAGATAATGTAATAAGCATAACGTTTATCATTATTGTACTATTATAAAATTACCTTGTATCTCTAAGCCAAGCTTTTTCGCATTATCACGAATACTCGAAATAAGTACTCCTGCAGCAGCTTTTGTAGCTGCCTTACAGAATAGCATCGATGAATTACCGTCTTTGTAAAAGATTTTACGTTTACGGTTTTCACCCTCGTCCACTTCTCCCTTGAATTTCTTCTTGGGAGAGTGGAGTTGATTTTGAACGTTATCCTTACTCATCGTAGAAAGGCTTTAAATCTTTTTCAATATTATCAAATACAGAGGTTTTTGATACAGCCTTCAAGATAGTCTCATGAATTGTTGTTGCTATCTCAGAAAGCGTATCAATATCAGAAGTTGAATTGTGATTCTCTGGCACATGAAGAACTAAAACAGAGGCTGGATGACTGTTTTTGTTTTTAGCAGGTAGAGTATTAAACGCTGCTACCAGACGAATATGTTGCTGTACAATTTTTGCTTCATCTTTACCAGATGTTTGCAATTGTTGGTACAAGCGCTCTGAAATAGAGATACGACTCTCAATACAAACCTCACTTGCACAGTTGACTACTACGAATGTGTCATTGATACGATCGTCTTCGCCATTGATTACTTCGTCTGTAATGTCTTTGATGAGGCTCATGAGTAGATGTTCAGGCTCTGGGACAACTACATCTTTTACTGTTGGGTTTTCTTTTGTTTTTGCCATTTTGATAATGTTTTTAAATGTTTTATTCTACTTGTTCGATTACTAGCATTTTCTTTGCGCATATATCACCTGATGTTCCTTTATAGTACAGAGTACCTTTAGGGATAATACATTTAAATATTGCAAGATACCAAGGGCTCCTACTATATTCAAGTTTAGTATACGCATGGATCATACCACCATAGATTCGAAATGTTGCATTGTCGCGATCTCTAATTGGATCTATCGTACGTAGTTTTTCTATACAGTTTTCTGGATAAGCTACCATAACAGTAGGTTTGTTTGGTTTTGGAATACTAACCAATGTTCCTCTTACTGCAGTTCTCATTGTGTTAAAACCATTTATAGTATACGTTATTTCAAATCTCTTGTAGCACACAATGTCTTTACGTGCCCTTAATGGACATATCTGTTTAGTATACAAACACATAATCTAACATTTTTTAAAGTAATAATGAGTAGGCATAAGATCTGCACACCAATTCATCATTGATGGGTTGCAAACATCACTAAGATCACAAAAGTCACATGGATCTTGTACATGTCGTTCAACTCTTGCAATTCTGTATTGACGTCCTTTGATCCAGAAGAACTGTCCGGGTTTATACTGTTTTCTAGTCATAACTGTATTGGTTTTGGATAACAATTATTAGGAAGAAGAATAAGACATGACCACTCTGTTGGACAGTTAGGTCCTATGTTATAAGGACAGATATTGCATACAGGTACATATGGCGTTTTTGTAACTCTGTGTTTTTTACCTCTTATCCAAACAAATTGACCCGGTTTATATTGCTTAGCCATAATCTTATCGCATCAGTTCATCAACGTGCAACCAATTTAGGTGATATTCGACACTGTCCTTAGCAGACCAGAATTCAAATGTCTTGTCCCAATTCCCCTCTAGTAGCTCATCAAGTTCTAAGAACTCATCATATTCGTTCAACACATCTTCTACGTAAGATGGCTTATCGATCCAGATGCGGTGCAATAGTTTATTGTATGCATCAATGATCTTTTTGTCCTTCAACTCAGTTTCAGGGATTGCCGCTTTGGCTGACTGAGTTGAACAAGACGCTAGACATAGCGATACTATGAACAGCGTAAAGAAAGCTAATATCGTAAGTATGGCTTTCAAATAGTTTTTTTGTTCTTTATCCATTTTGATAACGGTTTATTTTATAACAAACTTAACCTGTTGTTATTTCAGGTGAGTAATCTCGATACATACTTGTATTTCGTCTTAATTTTCAAAGACTCATCAGGAGATTTTTAAATACAGCTATTCTCACGAACCGCTGTATTGCTAGATAAGCAAAAGTAAAAGTTTAAATGAACCATTAAAACATGGAAATAGTTACATCTATTTTCACAAACGAATGTAACCTTTGAAACAACAAAATAAAAGAATTAAATGAAAAACACCTAAAAGACCTAATCTAACCTCTCCATATTTCGAAGTTTCGCTTATTGTTTGTATTACCACTTACAGTTTTTAGCTGTACATAATCTTGACCGCGAAAATCACAGATTATTTGTGGTTTATATTCTTTTGTGTACATATTTTTCTGTCGTTTATAAGTTTTGACAGTATACGATACGCTGTTCCGTGAGAGATACCATGACCAGCGTAACATACACGCCAGCGTTGGTAGTTTTCAAAGACTACCATAAATGGTAATCCCTCATACTGTTTGAACCATTTCGGAAAAACACAGATGGCTTTTAATGCAATAGCATCCATAATTCAAAGTCATTTAACAATGGTATGAATATGTCCATCGCATCAAACCCAGCATATTCAATTAATTCTTCTTCCATGGCTACATGTGTTGTGCTCCCATACCCATTGATAGGGCAATGAATCCTAGGATGAGCACAATTATTCCTAAGATCCTTGATCTTTTGTTAATCATAATACATTATGCTGTTTGAGAGAGTATGGATGCAAGCATCCACAATAATGTACATACGCCTACGATAAGCACGCTGGCGCCGAATGATGCTAAAGCGTATATTATGCGCTCTACATCTTTAGGAGATAGTTTTTTCATATATGTTGTTTAAATTGATTTCAAACAAAAAGTGCCCATTCTCACGAATAGACACTTTAACGAATTTAATTATGAAAGATCTGCTTTTGCAGACATGTGTTTTACGCCTAAAACTTATCTAATATCCGCAAACGGTAATACTTTGTATTGTATACGGTATTATTGCCTTGATGGAGCTGAAAAGACAAGAAACTGGCGTCCTCAACATCTTGGAAATCCATGGACTTTCACACTGCTGGCAGTCCTCACTTTAATGGATATTTTATATTGAGTTTTTTAAATGCCCGAACACATCAACACCTCATGGTCAACATGAGAGCTCCGTGTTAAGGGGTGGTATATCATACGCTATTTGGTGATATACCGGCTCACCTTGTTCAATTAGTTCGCAGCTTGATAAAAGTGAATAATCAATTTATTAACTGCTTAACAGCATCACCACGTGAAGGTTTGAACATTGATGCCACTAATGCGCATTATTTTATAAAAACGAGGGAACGCCCTTTCGAGCAATTCCCCCGTCGCGTTAACACAGTGTTGCGCTGTTCACTGTGGCTACTTGCACTTAAACTCTCAAAGTGCTTTCACTAATATCTGTACATGAATGCATCTCTGCTTATTCAATGTACCCCATATCAATGACGCAACTCATTGACTTAGGCTCACCTGGGCTTACCCGACTCGGTGAGGATAACACGCCTGATTTCGTATGTTGCATCAAAATGCCAGGTGTATCAACATTTACATACGACCACACTTGAGAGGAGTGTGATTACCTTGACCCATTACAGCTAGTCTAACGCACAGGTATGCGGTCCTGACTTTGACCTTTCAGGGCATTAAGGTTTGAGCGTTTCAGTTTATCTTACGCACAACTTGATAGTCTTTCCTATCAGCTCACGGGTATGGTAAGCGACCCGCGTGTACTTCTTCCATTTCTGTGTCGAAGAAAAGGCGAGCATAACTTGTACACACCACTCTCAGCTGAACTGTCGCGAGGAATTTCTATATCGCTCCTCATTCCGGAGCAGCCATCGCCGTTTGTAATGTGTACAAGTTACCACAGGATATATCTGTGTTCACTCTAGAGTTAGGTTTGTCGCATAGTCTCGCTTTTGGGGTCACTCATATTCCCTCACATTGTAGTCAATGAACCAGGCAGCAGGCATCAAACAGTACACATAAATAATATCTTATGTTGACCTGACTGTTTTTAGCCTGAACTTCAGGATGAACCTGAACATCTGCCAATTTGTTTGTAAACTCTTTCCCCTGCAAGCGGTCAAACTCACAGGGTACTGTTACCTAACATGATACTGTGAATTTAATTGCGGATTGTAAATGTTTCGTTGGTCTCTACGGGCGAGATTATTCCAACTCATTGCATTATGTCCGCGCAAGAGTGTCACCATATTGACCCGGTGACCCGGTCGAAGAAATGGTTTACATAATAAATAATTATAATCGTTCCGCACTATTGCGGATTAGATTCGGAACGTATTATCGATATTAAAATATTTGCCTTTGGTAATTAAAAATAGGTAATTAAAAGGGGGCAGAACAAATTCCACCCCCTTAAAATTCCGCACATTAAATGACATCTTCGTCGTCGTTTGTTGGTACGTTACGAACTGCTCCTGGCAAGTCACCTGCTGATAACGAGTAGCCTGCGGGAGGATTACCGTCTTTGTCAAGGATTGATGCAAGAGGAATAAATCGGTTCATTGCTGCCGATAAAGCATCTGTCCAACCCCAACCGTCGATTGGCTGGTCGTCGCGCCATGTTGCTCCTTCTTGACATACCCGTACGAACAGTTTGGTGTGGCGGTAAACCTTGATTTGGTTTGTGCCCTTGTAACACACGAAGTCGTCTACTTTGTGACCTGCGAGTTCAGTGTTGTATTTCTGAACCATAGGCTGGTCAAATGGCACTTCGGGTAATACTTTGCCCATAGACAAGTCTGTAAAGCCTAATTTGAATGCCTCTTCGCATATGGCTTTGTACTTATCCTCATTCCACGGGTCGTCTGCTGGGAAGTCCTTAAGACCGTTCCAATTGTGCGAATTGCCATCGCTATCGGTCCATGTACCTGTACGAGGCAGTTGATGACGTAACCAGTCAATAAACTCTTCATCCTGGTTCTTGAACACGGTTAGATGTTTTGTACCACGTTCGCGATACTTAGTGTTCTTTAGAATACCCATGATGTAAGGCTGACTTTTTACGTTAGTCGACTCCTTTGTCATGAAAATGTGTGGATTTACCAATAAATAATCAAATACCATAATAATGCAGTTTTATATTGTTAGACATAAAGTGAATTATCGAGTAAAGGCTATATATTAATAATCCGTGTTGAGCGTTATGCGTCAACTGTGCTGTAAATGCGATGATATGAAGAGTTTCACACCACCGCCCCTGCGCCATTTGGCAATATGGAAACTGCCTTCGGCGCGCGCAGCGCGAACCGTGATAACGTTTAAATTTGTAGTTTCGGTGAATAGAGTATCAGCGATAGAATGGTAGACTACAGCCTCAAACGTGGTTACCCTAATTTGGGTAACACACGTTCGTCGATGCGGTTCACGGGCTCGTCAGCAACCTCGATGACAGCAATTTTCATCTTCAGGTCGGTACGAGTAATTTGAAGTCCGACAAGGACTTCACACAATGCTTGATACTCAGGTGTACCAGGAGCATAATCATACTTCTTTTCCTCGTGCCACGTTCCGTGGTCGACGGAAACAAATAACATCTGTTTCATACTAATCTTTTTTGAGTTAATAATGCAAACCTTGGTAAAGTTTAAACTTGTCGTTTCGAAGAGGTGCGGGGGTGGTTTTCATCGTATCTATGTATGGGGGTCATTGATTAGAGAGTTTCCCGTTTCTGCACTCACAATGGTCCCCGTTTTCTGAAAGAAAATGTTTAGATTTTTCGCAGAAAATTATACAAAAAAAATAAAAAATTCCAGAGGATCGCTCCCCTGGAACTCTTATTCTTTCATTAGCTTTATATACTTAACTTATATTCAGCGGATTCTCTATCCATTATTTATAAGGTCGTACTTTCTTGACAATGTCGTTCTCTAAAGCCTCGCTTGTCTTTTCTAAGAGCTTTAAGAGATCGTCTGCACCTTTCTTGCTAGATGTAACCTTTTTTGTCATCTTTACAGCAGCAATAATAGACGGGACAATGCTAATGAGCCTATTCCTAAATGCCATACAGAATGCACTAATTCCAGACAAAACTGAAACAGCTGTATTTGCATCAAATTGTGTATACGAAATGTATGCGAGAAGACCTGCGATTGCGTATTTTACTACTTTTGCAATGTTCTCAAACACTCCAGTATGTCCTACGTTATACATGTATTTAAAAGAATCGAAAAGCTCCTGGGACATATCGCGGAACATTTCGTGTTTTTCCATCGAATTCATCATTTTCTTATCAATTTTGAAAAAAGGTTTACTATTATACTAAAGAATGACTTTTTATTGTTTTTTACAGGTTCTACAACCTCCTGTACAGGCGCTTCTACCGGAACTACCTCTGAAGTATCCACCTGGGCAATCGGTTCTAACATTAGAGTAGGATTTTGAACAGGAACTACTTTACCGATCTCAGCATATTCAGCTTCTGCGTCAAAGCAAGGGCACCATTTTTGCCACTTTTTGGGGTCTTTTCCCCATATATCTCTATGACCCATTATATGGGCATTGGGGTACCGTTCTCTAAGTCCTGATAATAACGTAATAAGGGCGTCTTTTTGGGCTTCAGTCCTGTTATCTACGGGTTTAAGCTTGCTGTCCACTCCTCCAACGTAGGCAACGTTGATACTTGTGCTGTTGTAACCTTTAACTCCGTTACTAACCTTAGATTCGTCAAGCATTTGTTCAATTTTTCCGTCTGGAAATACCACGTAGTGGTATCCTGGACTCTTCCAACCTTTGGCTTTGAACTCATTTTCAAGCTGTTTTAGCGTTGTTTTTTGACTACCTGCCGTACAATGTACGAATATTCTCTTAATTTGTCTCATTTCATTATGCTTTATCGTTTGTTTCGTCTACAACCTCCTCAAAATCTACATATTCATCTTGTTCAGCAGACTCTGGTGTTTCGTATGCATTTTTGAGGGTTTCGAGCTGTTCATTTGCGTGATCTAATGCTACTTTATCAGCCTCGTTTGCCTTATCTTTAGCGCTGTCTATCGCATTTTGTAGTACAGACAACCTCTTACTTAAGTCTTCTTTACTCATGTGGTTATACATGTTAAACAAGAAAGCCTGTGCATTATTCAACTATGTTTTATACTCAATATTTTCTGGGTTTTCTTGTACTTGTTTAGTTAATTTATCGACAAGTTCTTCTACTTCTTCGAGAGTATAACTGTCTAGCTTACCTGTTTGCTCATTAACTTTACGTACAAGATTACCGTCTTTGTCGTATATATTTGCGAATTTGTTAATTTTTGCCATACTTATGTATTTTCATTATTTTGTGGAGAGTTTGGAAACCTAATTGTCCATTCATGCTCGTGTCTAGTCATTAACTCCGTTGCTTGTATATATCTTGGATCTCTCAATACCTCTTTCATGGTGGTATACGTATTTTGTGCATTCTGTCTACTCATCTTCTCCTTTTTCATTGATTGTTTTATGAGTGTATAACTAATCTTCTTTCCATTTATAGTATACCCCGAACGCCTCTTTTCGTTGTTTTTTAGTGCTGTATTGATGTATACACCTGAGCATTCTCTCAGCGTCTACCATTCCGCAGGCTTTTATACAACATACATCGTCTATGAAACTTTCTACTCCTTCTTCTCCAAATTTATTTCGTATGAGTTGATATTCCTACATTGCCTACTATATATACTTGTTTTCTTCATCGTACACAGGCTACAAATCAATAATAAACAAACTGTTTATGGGAGCTCCGTGAATAAAGAAATACTTACAATTATCTGTAACAGGCTAACTTATATCTTTAAGACTTAAGAAATCTGCATAGTATAGTATAGCATTCAGTTCTATATTATTCATTTTCTTGTCCAAGTTTTATATATACATTCTGTAATCCAGCCAATTAAGTAGGCAAATAGTTCATTAGAATCATTCTTATATACGTCTTCTCCGATCTTGCTGTATATATCCATACAAGCATGTAATGCTTCATGAGCTGCTGTATTAATCAAGTCTAATTTCTTATCTTTGGCGTACTTAGAATCGTGTATATATCTTACTATTATACAGGCTTTATCAGTCTTTCTGTCATATACCGCTTCTGTATAAGCTACAGCATCTATATCAGTCAGATCTTCATGATTTGCAGTACAGTACGTTTTATTTAGTTGTTCTATAGTAGTATATCTATTAGCTACTACTATGTCTACGTCATATATAGTTGGATATACGTCTATTATAGATTTATTTGTCTTACTATTTCTGTTAGTCTTCATGTATATATAATATTTATATTAGGGGGTTCTTAGGGGGGGGGGATTTTGTCACTTTAACGTATAAAACAACGTAAAAGTTGCAAATTATTAATTTTTTTATATCGAAGTGCAACCAGATTTATATTTTATTACGTTACGCCGGTGTATTTAAGAAAAATGACAAACATGGCAAAGACATTAAGAGTAATTGATCCATTCTTCGTTATGGAACTCGGAGACCTCTTTGAGTACTCTGAAGACTCTAAGATGTATGTTTCAGTACACAACGAGGATTTTTATAACACAGATGGAAATTCTGTAGATTCTGTAAAATCTTCATACAATTCTGAATTTAGCATTTCTCCAGATTATGCAAAAACCTTGATAAAAGAGGGTTATCTTGAGGAAGTAAGCGATGCAGAAAAGTCTACAAGTTTTGTAAATATTTTTGACGAGATTGATAATCTTCTTGCAAAATACAAAACTGGTCTTAAGACTATTGAAAAAGATATGGCAGAGCTTCCAGCTTGTGTGAGAGTTGAGAGACAGACAGTGTTGACAAACATGATAACATTGTTAGAGCATCTTAAAAGTTTGAAGAAATGAACGAGGAAACGGAAAGAATCGATCAGTCAGAGTTAGCAGAAAGCGTAGCTAAAAACATTAAATATTCGTTTTTGGATTACTTTCTTGTAAAACCCTTGGACCCGATCAAAGTAACAAAAGAGTTTAGTAAGCCTGTTTCAACTGGTACGCCAAAGAAAGATGAAAATGGAGTTGAAGCACAAGACTTCGACAGTGTTGAAACAGAGGTAAAAGAAGTTGATTCTGATTTTCGCAAAGGTGTTGTTGTTAAACTTCCAATGTACTATCAGGAGCCTGTAGACCCAAAACACCCAACAATGCGTCCTATATGTGTAGGTGATGTTGTTGTTTTCAGAGAAGCTGCAGGAATTCGCTTCGATCTTCTCAAAGACAGCCGGTTGCTTAGACAATACGATATACTTGGTATAGAAAAGTGATAGATATTGAAGAAGTAATCAAGGAGGTATCAAAGCGAACCAATGTTGACAAAGATCTTGTATCAACGATATGTAAGCATCCGTTTCTACAAACAGTAGAAATCATGAAGGATGATAACAATGTACAAGATATATTGTTTAACCAGCTGTTTAAATTTAAGCTAAAGCGCAGATATAAAGAAAACAAAACAAACAGATACACTACAAAATGAAAACATTGTATTTAACATCTAGTTCGAACATTATTGTTAATACTGAAGATAATAGTGTCGATAAGATTGATAGTGAAAGAGAGTCCATCAGTCGCATTTATATGGCTAACGAGCCAATGCATGTGGTTTTTGGAGAGGGCGAGTTTAAGAAAGAATTTGATGTGAAGAAAGACGATATCATCATTACTTTCTATAGTTGCGGAACAGACTGGCCCCACCGCGTAGTAGTTGCTAAGAGTAAAGAGTGGATTGCAAACTTTAAAGCAAACCACAAAGCAGAGCAAAAAGCAAAGGAAGAGTGGGCTAAGAAGCAGGCTGCTTCAGACACTAAATGCGAAGAATGCGACCAGTGCGCATGTACAAACTGCCTTAAAAAGGCCTAAAATATACAATCATGAAGAAGACTACAAAGAAAACAAAAGCACCAGAGATTTTAATGGACTGCGTTACAAACACGACAGTTAACGATATCTACAGTGAATATACAGCTGCAAAAGTTCGTGCTGGAAAAACCATCACAGAAGAGCAACTGGATGCATATGCCGTAAATGCAGTAAATAAAGCGTTGGACATTGCTATTCCGGCATTAGCAGCTGCTACATGCTTTATGTGCTCAGAGTGTTGTAAAGTAAAGAAACAACCTTGGTACAAGAGAGTGTGGAAGAAGATTAAGGGTATATTTACCCGATAAGAAATAACAGTTCCTGGGATGCTTCCCGTTAGAACAGCACCCAGGCCGTATAGCCCTGCTAAAGAAACGTGGAGATCGCGACTCCGCAGGGCACTTGTTGAATAACATATTTCATTTGAGACTAATTTAAATTGCAGTCGGAGGATTACGCCTTGAAAGTCTATACCGACTATAACAAAGAGGCCCCAATACAGTTGCGTATACTGCAAATACGACGGTCCGGATGAACCGAAAACGGTGTAACGTTCGCCAAACTCATCCCCTAATACAGCGCTCACTGCTGCGAGTGTGAGAATGACTTTTTGAATAGTAATTAAGCGACATCTTCTGGCTCAGTCGTTAAAAGAGCCACCACTTCGGTGTGGTGTATGATGCTAACACGGTGGGCTCTAACCCCGCAATAACTGGAGCGAACCGGTCGCCGGGACCAATAGACAGATATAGCTCAATCAGGTAGAGCAGCGACACTTATAGACAGCCAATCGTATGTTGCGGGTTCAAATCCCGCTATCTGTCCACAATAAACAAAAATAACGATGGAGATTAAATTTAAAAAACTTGATCCGAGAGCAGTAGCTCCGGTACGCGCCCACAATACGGACGCAGGATATGATTTGGTTGCCGTTCAGATTACGACAGAAATTAATGAATGCGGACAACTTATCTTGGTATATCACACAGGACTTGCTGTTGAGATTCCGGAGGGATACTTTGGAATGTTGGTACCAAGATCGTCCATCTTTAAGAAATCACTCGCACTTACAAATAGCGCAGGCATCATTGATGCTGGTTATAGAGGCGAGGTCATGGCCAAGTTTAAGACTACTACAGACGTAGTTCCGGCCGTATATCGCGAAGGCGATAAGTTTGCACAGCTGTTGATTTTGCCTGTTCCGGATGTAACCTTTACAGAGGCTTCTGAACTTTCCATATCTGATAGAGGCGAAGAAGGATACGGCTCAACAGATAACGCAAATAACAATACAGAGAGCGCACCAACAGGATCCGTTGATTCTCCCGTCACAGAGGAGTCACAGGTCGACGGACTGCAAACATAGGCAGCGGCGGAGCAAGAAAACAGCTCTGAGCAGGCACAATAATTACGTAATAAAAGCCTGAGAAGCGGCGTACATTAGTCTGGCAATGCTTCATTTCGGTGAGGGGACTCGATAGAGCCCCCTTTAGCCGTATATATACATTATTATAATAATAAGACAGTACGTCGATGATAAAAGAAAAATTTTTACATTATTAGACGTTAAAAGGATTTTAGGACGATCTTAATCTGTATGGCGAAGAGTCCATGAGCGATAAGATAGCGTTTATTAAAAAAGATAAACTTATTTGGACACACGGAACATATTATGGTGCAAACGATATTGTTCATGTGATTCCTACCGTTACAGAAGAGATAGCTGGCCTAATGACACCGTCTTTATATAAAGACTTACTTCATATTAGGGATATAGACGTTCCTAATATATACAAAGACATTGAGGCTTTATAGAAACTTATTTCTACAGATAGCTAGGACATAACTGACATTATTGAGAAATTTGAGGCTATTGTCGAGTTTATAAACAGTCTTAGCGACGATGATGATGGTGCGGCGCTGTTAAACGATATTATACAACGTATAACAACTGTCTCTGATAATCTTGCTGCAGAAATAACACGAGCTACAAATAAAGAACAGCATTTACAAGATCAGATAGACAATATAACATCAATTGCTGAAGGTGCTGGTGTAATCGGAGATGGTGTGAAGCACGTTTTTTTAACGCAAGAAGAATACGACTCTTTAGAAGAGTACGAAGAAAACACAATATATTTTATTTTAGAGCCTCAAGAAGACAAAAGTTGGACATTTGGTGATACGTTTCCAGCAACGTTTACAGACAGTAACGCTATTGGTACGTTCCCGATAACATTACATTAATATGAATAAGAAAACATTTATACAGAAATCAAACGGGGATACCCTAGAAGCTAGCGAGTGGAATGAGCTTACTGGTTATGTAAACGAAGCTGTAGACGCAATCAATACCGGAGGTTCTAGCGACAGTGTTGTATCAACAGAAGTCGATCCTCTTGATGCAGATAAAACATTTGTAAAAGTTGGTTCGGTTACAGTTGCTGAACTTACATCAAAAGGCGAAAAGGGAACGAACGTTGGTCTTTCTGGTGACAATAACATTAATATTGAACCACGTCCGGCAGCAGGTGATGGATCTGGCAAAAATACTCCAGGTCTTGCAAACCGTAAAGGTGGTAATATTGCACTTAAACCTGGTGATGATATTGAGTTCTGGGGACACAAACGTGGTAGCAGTAAAAGCGATGAAGTCTCTGTCAAGATTATGACAGAAGTACCAAAAGCATCCGATCCAACAAAGACAGATGAAGTTGCTGCTAAACTTCAGTTGAATGCTGGTGATATCGTACTGACATCAAAAGATAAGCAGACTTAGTCTGATGAAATGAACATTACTGTCAATAAAGCTGCAGATACTCGCGGTTATCTTAAGGTTCGTGCACAGGCTATCGATCTTCGTTCTGAGTCTCACGGTGGTATTGCACTTCAGCCTAAGGGTACAGATGGTACGTTTGAAAACAAGATTAAATTTGAGCACGGTGGTGGCGATGGCCTTGAGTTTGGTACATTTAATACACAGCATACATCGTTATACACCAACGACTATCGTTTTAAGAAGGATGGTATAATTCGTCTTGCTACACGTACAACTGTTCCGTCAGATAAAGCAGACGAAAACGATCCTACTACAGCGTACAAGTATGCAAAAGAAGCTGATGATTTCTATGACCACATTAGCGTTAACGATCCTACATGTACGTGGGAAGATGTTGTTAAATATATTAGTTGGGCTAAAAATCACGATGAAGGCGCTTTTAGAAACTTCTTTACTGGTCTGGACGACGGTTCTGGTTGGTCTCATTCAGATTCTAATAGTGGCGACGGTATAATAATTTCTGAGGCTGACCCAACACTTTATGTAATATCCCCCACCATATCGCTCGACGCTGGAACATACAAGCTTTCGTGGGAAACAAATGATTTGACACAAGAATACGGAGAGCCAAACTGCAGTGTAATAGTCTATAATGGTAGTGATATAAGTAATCCTATTTACCAATCTAGCGAAGGTGGTACTGGTAGAATGGAAGTAACTTTCACTATTAACGAAGCCATTCAAAATCTTTCGGTAGAATTTACGTTTACTGCCTGCGACCGTATCATCCAGCCTAAACTTGAGTAGTTATAATTAAATTGATATATTCGGCATGATTAAAATAAATAATAGAAATGTTATAGGGATATACAAACAAGCAATCCCTGTAATAGCTGTATATACACGAGGACAATTAGTGTGGCCGGATATAGACGATATTATACTCTCTTGCTATTATAATGGGTATTGGATAGACGAATACCCTTGGACAGACGATACACCTTGGACTGATTAAAATAAAATATAATGGATTTATATACAGGTAAAATAAACGAATTTGTAGACTGGGTTAGCGGGGAAGATACATCTTCACAGGAGCAAAGCAGCGACATAAGAGTTTCTTCTACAGGTGGCTTACCTGTATCAGGTGGATCTATCAGAGAACTTTTACAAACCAAATTAAAGAAGCCTTTTGTATACTACGAAGACCCAATTGCTGGTTTGTATAGATTGTTTAGTAGCGAATCTACTAAGGATAAGTGGATTCGTATGAATACACAAGGTAGTACTGATTATGATCCCGAAGGATCTACTAAGTTAGAGCTTTTTAACTTTGTAAGACCTAGCGATACTACAATGACATATAATGGGCTTGATCCAAACCCAAAATATATTATAAACGGAGACAGTGGATCAAACGCTGCCCAACTGGCATTTAATGTGTACTTGTCTAAAGAAGAAGGCGGCGGAACTGTTTATGAAAGTGACTCTTTTACAGTTACATATAAAATAACCGATGCAAACGGTGTAGAACACGTATAGGCTGAGGAAAAAGATTCTACGTTCTTGAATTCAACAAAGAAGGTTACAAAGAACATATATTCTATGTTAACTGTTGGTCAAAATACAGTGACCGTAACAATGAAAGCTAGAAACTCTAGCGCACAAAACTCAGTTACATTTCCTGTATATTTGATCGAATTTGAATTAGAAAGTTCATTTGATTATTCTGCACATTGGGATCCAACACAACCTATAGATGTCCCAGTTAGTGTAAAGAGAAGTGATACAAATCTTACTCTCAGAGTAGACGTGTATATAGACGGTCATCTTGCGAATCTTACATCTGGAAACGCTGCAACGTGGATTGTTAACAGTACAGAAACAAACCCAACAAACAGACTGAGTGTACAAAATACATATTCACCGAATATAACTTCTTAGGACCATATTAAACACATACTGCGTATAGAAGCGTAGATGTATGATCCGGACGCAAGTACAGTATACTACAGCAACGTGTTGTTCTTTGATTTTATAGTGGCTTCAAACACATCCGGTATATTAAATAGATTTGTAACAACCGGTTATTCAGTACCGTATACAAAAATGTCAACAGACTCTGAAGGCAGAGTTATTTTTAAAGCTACTCAATTTGAGCCATTTAGTCTTCCTTGGGCTTACTATACAGATAGAGAATCTACACAGCAAACAATTAATCTGGAATGGGCTATACGTAAAGAAACAGATGGAGTTTACACATATACTCCGATAACTATAGCAGAAGGTCAAAACAAAACAAAAAGTGAAAACCTCAGATTCATTCCAGATTTTTATAATACAGATGGTAGTATTTACCTCGTTGCAATGTATGAAGGATCTGAAGTTGATGGATTCCCAATACAAGTTGCTCAAAGTACTCTTTCTATATCTGAAACAGGTGGATACAATCTTAGACTACAAGCTTATGGTAAAACCAACTAGTCTCCAGATAAAGATCAGTGGGTAGATAGTTTAAACAATGTAACAACAACGTTTACCAACATTGCGTTTGATAATAATTCCGGTTGGGACGATAACAGTTTTGTTACATCTGGAATAGGCTCTAAAGCTGTAATAAATTACTGTCCAATGCCACAAGGATACAACTTATCGGGTAAAGGAAAGACAGTAGAAATAGATTTCAAACCACAAGATGTTGTAAACGAGGACGATGTTCTAATAACAATAGGCGACCCGAACGGAGGTCATATTAGAATTACAACAAACGAAGCTGGTGTATACAATGGAGAAAACCACGTTGTTCATACAAACTATAAAGCAAACGAAAGAATAAAACTTGCGTTTGTGTTTAATCCAGTAAGATTTGGATCACCAGAGTCAAACCTTGTTTATATTATAAACAATGGCGTACTTGAAAGAGCTGCCAACTATGGACAAGCATCAAACTATCTTTCTGATAGAGGCAATATAACAATAGGCGATGCTGAAAGCGGTATAAGAGTATATAATGTTAGAGCTTACGATAAAGCGTTGACTCCGGACGAAGAGTTGAATAATTATATCTACGATAGCGACAATAAAGCAGAAATATTAAGTAGAAACGATATATTTCTTAGCGGCGTAATAGATTATACAAAAGTAAAAAATAAGATTGATACTTTTGTCATTACTGGAGATCTTACTCAACTTCTTAGACAGTCTTCTGGTAAAAAAGAATCAGAAACCACTATAAACTTTAAACGAGAATGTATCACAGATGCTTCGAAAACGTTTGAAGTAACAAACGGTATGATCAGAAAACACGGTCAGTCTACGCTTAACTATCCTATCACATCATTAAAGATTTGGACAAACAAAGCTAAAGAAGATAATGTTGTGCCGACAATAACGTTATCTGATGTATAGAAAGCAGAAGGTCTTAACAAGAACAGATATATAATGAAGACTGGTGCAATACCAGCAAACAAGTTCGTATTGCAGGCTAACTATGCTGACTCTTCTGGTACCCACAATGGCGGCTTGTTGAGACTTATTCAAGATACATGGTATAATGCTAGGATCGACGGTAAGTATGTATTAAGAACTGAACCGCAGTTGTTTACTTCTGGTTACATCGTAACACACGATGACACAAGACTTAATGAAGATGGTTCGTGGGTAGAAGGATATGGAACAGATAAAGGTGTTGGTAAAACGTGGCCAGAAATTGCAGGAAAACCGTTCCCTTACACCATCCGCACAGCTCCAGATTCATTCCCGTGTGCTGTGTTCTACAAAAATGGACCAGATGATGGATATCACTTCTTAGGTCAGTATGTATTCATGGACGATAAAAAGTCAGATTATACATATGGAGAAAGAAGTATATACTACTTTGGTTCTGGAAACGACCCGTTTGTATTGAAGACAGAAAATACTAAAAACGGCCCGCTAGGTAAACAAGACATCAAAGAAAATCGTGTTTGGGACAATAAAAACGTATTACAAATAGAAGTTGTTCTTCCAAACACAACGTTGACCAGTTATATGGACTTCAATGTTACAGATACCGGTGGAAACACACATTCTTGTTCTGATATTAAATACGACGAAAGAGGTAACCCAGATCAGTATTATTGGGAAGATTATTTTGAGATGATATTCCCAGATGAAGACGATCTTGCTGAAGACGATGCAAAAGATGGAATGGATAAATTTAATCCAAATTCTAGATTTGCAAAAAAAGCTGCACCGTTCTTAACATTCCTAAAATGGATAACCGACTGTAAAAAGAATTATAATAGAGCAACTGATTGGTGGAGCGCTGGACAATACAGCTCTACACAATAGGCATTCGAAGCTACTGCTGCGCAACATTTGGATATGTATAAGCTTGCAGCGTATTATATATTCTTCTTACGTTTCGGTCTTGTCGACTCTGTAGAACGTAATGCGCAGTTAAAGACGTATGACGGACAGCACTGGCATTATGAACCATGGGATATGGATATTGCACTTGGTAATACTAACCAAGGCGCGTTGGTTCTGGATCCTCCTTTGACAAGATTGAGTTTTGAGCCCGGTACTACGACGTATGCGTTCTCTGGTAAAAGTACTACAACATCAAACGTTCTTTGGGACTGTTTGGAAGGTTGGGAATATTGGTCAGAAACAGTTGTTCCTAGTGTGGCACAAGCCCTCTATGAAGCTGGTCTTACGTATGACAACATCATAAAAATGTTCGATGAGGAATATGCGGAAGCTTGGTCAGAGACAATGTACAACCAGTCTGGTTACTATAAGTATATAGAAAACGGTGGTAGTGACTGGCTTGCTTGGTTACAAGGATCTAGAACATCACACAGACACTGGTGGATATCTACATCAATGAACTATTATGATGCAAAATGGTCTTGCGGTTCTTTCAATGAACATAGAGTACGTTTGTTTGTAGATAAGCAAATCAATCCTGTTGGTACAGATATAATCACAATCAAACCTACTGCAAACACATTCTTCAAGATCGCACAACAAGAAGGTAGCACAAGCCTTGGTACAATCGAAGCGGATAGAAACAACCCTGCTAGATTTGATGTATCTACGGCTGCATTCTCTGCAAAAGACCCATCTTATATCTATGGTGGTACATTTATTGAAGAGATCGACCTAAGTTGCATGGCAGAGAAACTCAAAGCTGCTGACTTCTCATTGTGTTATGACAATGTGCTTGGCGCACCAATAAAGAAGCTGAATGTAGGCCTTCCTTACACTGTTGTATCTTCTACAGAATATTCTGGTAAGGTATCCGGTACGCAATTACGTCTTACAGGTTATGATTCTCTTACGAAAGCAGATGCTTTTGAAAATCTGCAAGAGATAAACATTACCGGACAAAGCACAATCACCAATACGCAAGAACTCCTTTAGACTAGAAATAGAAAAAGTGTTTCTAATTTCTATGCTATTGGTACCGGAATAACTGAGTTTTCAAGTTCTACTTCTGGTAACAAGTTTGACACGATAAAGCTTCCGGGAGTTACTACTGTTACACACGCAAATGAAGATCCTACTTCAACGGCTTTTACGACGTTAACGATGACCAACAGTTCTTGGAATACCATTGAATTCTGGAATACGTCGAAATCAGATACGATTTAGTACGAAACAGACGAGCATGGTGAAATAGTTACTGATGACGAAGGAAATCCTGTAATTGAAGCAAACGTCGCTACGTTTACAAAAACAAACATACCTCATCAGTTGAGAGTTGTACAGTTTGTCGGTAGTACAGCTAGTAATGAATGCGCCGGACAATTTGTTCTCGATTGGATAGATTCTATAGAACAAAACTTAGCTGCACAGAACCCTTCTTACACAGAAGAAGATTTATATGCAGTCTTGAACAACAAAACGTTTGAAGCAGAGAATATCAACTGGGGATTGCCAAGCCAAACATTAAGAATAACATACAAAGATCTTGCCAGAATTGCTGCGTTTAATAACGGCAACAACGGCGGAGGTCTTATTAAAGGTTATATAATGCTGTCAGATCAACAAGAGTTGACAGCCGTACAGCTCAACAATCTTATTTAGTGGTTTGGACCATCTGTATTCACAAAGAGTGCAAAGAACAGTAGTTTAGTTGTTGACCAGAATCTTCCGTATACGAGAATAACGTTTACTGATACAGAAGTAATTGACGGACAAATTTGTTTACGTGAAGGAAACAGAGCTTCTGTTAGAGCTACCAGATTTACACTATCTGAATCTGACGATACTAACTACACATGGATGTTGAGCGCAACAAACCCAAACAGTGGCGTACAACAAACGTCAGACACCGGCGTACTTTCTGCAAGGTTGTACAGAGGAGATGATGGTGTACAATACATTATAGCTGATGAAAACGGTACATATGACGACGGTAACGGAGGATATGATTTGACAGTGAGTGTATATGTTGGCGGTGTAGCACAAACACAAACATTAAGAATTGTTGCTGCCAAACTTCCAACGTCGATGAATGTTCTCTGTGCAGCAGTACCAAATAAAACTGGTAATAATGCTAGAAAGTTCTATATTGATTCTACTATAGCTGCATCAGATCCTATGTTTGCCGGTAGAGGAAATAGCGATTCTTATATAATGTACGAGAATTCTCAGTAGGTAGAGTTCTATCCACAGTTTAGTGAAACTCCTGGTATAAACGGATATGCAAAACTAAAGAGTGTGTCATTCTCCATAAACAGGTCTGCATCTATTGCACAAGAAGACTTGCAAGGACAAGAAGATTTATCATCTACTAGAGTTGCTATAGAAAGTCCGTATATATTCTACAACAGAAGTGCTACACATGGAGGTATAGTATTTGTATTAGAACAAGTTCCTCCACAGAAGAAGCTTGTCGAGTTAGAGATAAATGCCGTTATTGGCGAGCGCAGATACTCTAAGACGTTAAATATTGTACTTGACGATGATTCTGTTGCAATACATAGCGCAGCAATATCTCCTGGTGTACAAGCAACGCTTGTTGATAGGTTTGAAGCTATCTATGGATCTAATACAGCTCCTACATATTTCTTTAAGTCGGATTTGTATAGTATACACGGCACTCTTGATTTTAGTGTACATTCATAGCAGGTCGGAACAGTATTTGCATCAAACGGACAACCTTTGGTCAAGTATATGCCAAATGTAACAGGGCTTTTATTCGATGGATGTTCTAACGTAACTCCAACAGGAACTTCGTTTGGAACGTACGATTCTTCTACAAGGACTCTTACGTTTGAAGCACTTCCAAACCTTACAACGTTGTCGTTTGCGAGCTGTAATTCTCAAGACATTGGTATTCTCGATCTTACAAACTGCCAGAACGTCACGTCTTTGGATTTGCGTAACACATAGGTAAGCGTAAAACTTGTGAATAGTAAAATTGCTTCGTTGCAACTTGGTAGTCCGATATCAGTATCTATTACTAATCCAACCGTACTCGGTGATAGTGGTACGACGCTTACGATACAAGATTCTACTAATTTAACAGATATAGCGCTTGTAAATGTAAATACAACTAATGTACATGGATTTAACACGTTTAACATTTTAACATCAGCAGTATCATGAATAGTTTAACAATAACACAAACAAAAGCTAACGGTATTGTAGAAGGTCCTGTTTCTAACTAGATAATAACAAAACTCTACAATATCGGAAAAGACGACGATGAGCATCAAATATTAACTGTCGGAGTTGATACTACAGATGAGAATAGACCTGTTTCTACAGTAAGTGGTAGAATACGTGTTAACTCTGCGTTTGTAAATCAACTAGAATACCTTGCTGTTAAATTTCCAGATTTAGAAATTAATGCGGATTCTACATACATTTATTTTGAAGATGATAAGGTTGAAGAAGTATTGCTTGCTGCTGGTATTGGTGATGGTATTGGTATAACAGCAAGTGATGCTGTTAATGCCAATATTGGTACTATATTTAAGAATAATACCACTATAACATCGTTTAATACATTTAAATATTTCAATAGAGCAAATACTTCTCCAGCAAATGAAATGTTTAATGGGTGTACTAATCTTAGTAGTGTAGATTTTTCTGACACATCATCTATTGCAGAAAGATAGTTTTCTAGTACAGCATTGACAACCATAAGTATTCCAAATTTACAAAACTTGTCCGGAACAAATCAATTTGCATCATGTACAAAACTGACAGAAGTTTTAAATTTGGGGTCTATATCATCATTGCCGTCTGGAGTTTTTAGAAATTGTTCGTTACTGTCTAAAATATCAATTCCTACTTCTGTAACATATTTAGACGAGAATTGGGGCGATGGAATAGCAGATGTATTAACACTAGAAGGGTTTGATAATTGTGCCAGTCATAGTCAGTACAATTGGCAATTATACAACAAGACAATTCTAAATCCTATAAAGACTAGTTTTGTGTCTGATTTGTCAGCAATAATGTTGTTATAGTCAAATACCACAAATATAAGTTATAATTAGTTATATAATCCGTCAATAACAAGTATCAGTCCAGGACGTTGTTTGTCGAATTCTTAGTTTTATACTTACTTTACATCTCGTGTAACAGGAGGAGCGTCTAGAGTAAATATTGGTCTTTTGTATTTTAGAGACATATCTTCGTTTGGTGCACTTACATTTTATAAGTGTAATATAAACAACTTGGTAATAAATAATGCAACTCCGCCAACATTAAATTATAGCTCAAATGCTTCAGATCGATATTATAGGGAAGCGGTGTGGAATAATAATATATTTCCAACTGGAAATTCTGATCAAAACAATAATGTTGTAATAGGCACGTTATGGGTTCCAGATTCAGCTGTTGCTACATATCAAGCAGATCCGTTATATTCTCATTTGAACATTAAGGGAATAAATACAAAAACAAATGGAACTGATTATGATCTCCCTAGATATGCTACGTATGCAGCATGGAAAGTCGCAGAAGAAGCGGCTGTAGCACAAGGTGGACATGCTGTAACAGGTATTATAGAAGAATATATGTAATATAACAGAACCTCAACTGTCTAAAATGAGGATACGTAGAATGGTTAATGCTGGTTCGATTCCAGCCTACGTACAACATAGATTAACAGTTTCCGCACTGTGACGCGGAGTTTATTAATGTTAATTTAATTTTATTTATTTTATGGAAAGTTCAAAAATTATGATGTTCCCAGAGATGGGTTCAAATAGCGGTATTGATCCAAATCTGCTGTTGGCTCTTAACAACAACGGTGGTTTTGGTGGTGGTAACTGGATATGGATTCTGTTCCTTTGGCTGATTTGGGGCGCCAACGGTTGGGGCGGTAACAACGGCTTTGGAGCTAACGGATTCCTGTCAAATCAGATCAGCAATGATACTGGTCGTGAGTTACTTATGAACGCTATACAAGGAAACGGTACAGCAATCAGCAACCTTGCTAATCTGCTTAACACAGAGATATCAACTGTTCAGAATGGTATATTCACTTTGAACAACGCAATTACTTCTGTAGGCACACAGGTTGGTATGAGTGGCTTGCAGATTCAGAACGCCATTCAGGCAGGTAATGCCTCTATAGCTTCACAGATCTGTCAGTGCTGCTGCGAAAACCGTTTGGCTATTTCTGAGTAGACTAACGCTTTGCAGCGTCAGATGGCAGCCGATCAGGCAGCTGATCAGCTCGCTGTTTGTCAGCAAACAAATACTTTGACTACTCAGGCAGAACGTAACACTCGCGATATCACGGATGCTATCAATGCACAGAGTGTTATGATCAACGATAAGTTCTGTGATCTTGAAAAACGTGAGCTCCAGGATAAGATTACTGCTCTTACTGCTGACAATGCTTTGCTTCGTTCTAACATCAGCAACGACAGACAGACTGCATTTATCAACGGTAAATTCAGTGAGATCGAGAATCAGCTCATCGCTATCAAGTCAGCTCAACCTAACACTGTTCCTGTACAGTGGCCTCAACTGACAGCTGTTAACACAACTCCGTATGTAAACGGTGGTTTCTATGGCGGCTTCGGCAATGGTTTTTGGGGTAACAACGTTTCATTTTAATAAGGAGAGTAAACTATGAGGTGCTTTAATGTAACAACCAATGTAAATGGGGTTCCTTATTTGAGCACATCAAATGTAACTGTAAGTGACACTGCTGTAGACTTTGCATTAGGTTTCCGCAGTATTTCCCCAGTAGGGTATTTTACAGTTCGCATAGCTAACGCCATTCCAACAGGTACTACAGGTACGTTACCTGTAACACTTACGCTGAACGGCGTTTCACGTGCGCTTACTTTCTTTGATGGAACTCCAGTAACCGCTGCCGATTTAACCGGCACAGGTGTGATAACGGTATTCAATGACCGATTCAACGGCATCCTGCAGATGACATCTGCTTTGGCTGCTTAATATTAACCTTTAATACTATAAGATTATGATGGTAATTGAAATGCGTGAGGCTGCACAGGATAAAGCTTTTGAACTGCTTGATGAGTTGCATGAACTCGGTCATCAGAAGAAGATGGTAATGTGTGAGCTTGAAGACACGCTTTATGATTGTTTTGAAGACTCTGAGAAAGAGTCTGAAGAGAAGAGCGACGAAGGTACTGATCTTGGTTTCAAGAAAGGCTATAATCGCAATTATGCAATGCGTAACTTCGAAGACGACGATATGGATAGAGAAATGCAGATGCGTATGAATAGACGTAGAGCAATGCGTATGCGTCGTGCTAGAAGGTATGCTTAATAATTAACCGGTCACAGGGTGGGGCAACCCACCCCAAAGACCACAATACTAACAATTATGTTTTCAGGATTACGTTAGAATGCAGCTCTTTATGTATTGGATAAAAGTGAAGAGCCAAAAGTCGTTATGGGTTATGTGGAACGTGTAAGCACACCACACCCGATGTATTAGAACTATAATCCAGCTGTTAGTTTTGGGGCTAACCTACAGACTGCAGTTGATATTACAGTTCGAATAGGAAATGATAGGAAAGAATTTATAGGGGTACCAAGTACTGCTGTAATTCATTCTTATGGTGATTATGTATTAAGCGAGTCTAAAGATAGCATGATACAAGAGGTCAATGCAATGTTAGCAAACAGTAAAAGTATAGTTGCTAATGTAGACCAACATAAATCTAATATTGCCGCTTGCGAAAAGATACTTAAGGAGTTGAATCCTGTGTATGCTAAAGAACAAGAGAGAGATGAAGCTATCGATAACATCTCTGGTCGTATGGATCGTATAGAGGATATTCTTGCTAGACTTGAAAACAGACTTGGTACATAGAATCAATGATTGCACAATATATACAATTAGGAAAGAAAGGTTGGAATGTATTGGTATATTATGGTGTGCACAAAGAGGACTTTATAGAAGTAGAAGATGCCCTTAAACAATTAGGCTGTTCTAGGGCTGATGTAAAACGGTCTTTGAAAGTACTTACTAAAGAAAATACAGGTTTTACTTTTAGTAACTCAGATTATAAAATGAGTATTGTTTGCATAGGACCTTCTTCTGATATAAGTTAGTTTGTGAACACTGCAATACACGAAGCAAAACATGTCCAATCACATATATGTTCTTATTACGATATACCCGAAGATGGCGAAGACGCTGCTTATCTTATAGGATATTTAGTATAGAGAATGTATAAAATGTTTTCAAAGATTATAAGATAGTATGTTTGATATACAAGGGGATAAAATACAGTTGAGTAAAGAAGACTTGGCTATACCTCCCTTTAAAGATCACTACAACAACGCTAAAGATAAACAACAAGCGTTGAAAGAGATTGAATACGTAGTTTGGCTACACAAATGGAACACGCCATACGAGGCTTATCCTATAGATAAAAGACCGTTTGTTGTAGCCAAGGACGTGTTCAAAGACGAACATTACGTTCCTTCTGAAGAAGTAAAAGAGCTTGCGAGACGCTTTTTAGAGTTTTAGGAAACACCCGGAACACGATTATTATCTGCGTCTTAGACAGCTGCAGAAGGACTTATAGCAGCATTGAACGATTATTCAACAGGTTTAATGGATATAGATACTGCTATAAAGGTGACGAGGATATTAAAGGATGTAGGTAATATAGTAAAATCCTTAGATATCGCTATGAAACAAGCAAAAGCTGAGCAACTTGAATCAGGTAGAGTAAAAGGTGGCGGTATTATAGGTTTGTACGAAACAGTTAGATAAGTTATTTAACAAATGGTAGACTTTAACAAAAAGATATACAACACGGATAAGTTCAGATAGAGCGCATTGTTCTTCTAGGAACACGGATGTTATACATTAGCTCCCAGAGGTACTACTGATTATATACAATTTTGGGAGCAAGAAACAAGTAGATGTTTAAATGGTTACGTTGCTCCTGACGGAGATGCTATAACAGGATACCATTATTTCTACTTAAACTATAGTCCTATTATGAAGTTGGAAGAAAGAGAATACGTAGATAGATACGGTAATACTCGTAAAAAACGTGAACGTGTTCTTAACTTTCCAGATTTCTGGGACTATGATTATTACTATTTCAACGCTATAGAAGAAGCAGAAAATCAAGGAAAACATATGGCTACACTTAAGTGTAGACAAAGAGGATACAGCTTCAAAGGGGCGTCAATGTTAGTAAGAAACTACGAGCTCATACCAGGGTCTAAGAATTTCGCAGTAGCTTCCGAACAGAAGTTCCTTGTAGGCGATGGACTCCTCACTAAAGCTTGGTAGATTATGGACTTCGTAGACAAGCATACAGCCTGGTCTAAACAACGTCTGACTTCTACTCGTATGGAGCGCGTATCTGGTTATAAGATAACTGATGAATTTGGTAAACAAACAGAACAAGGTTATTTATCCAGCATAACAGGCATTACATTGAAGAACGACCCAGAACGTCTTCGTGGTACTCGTGGTAAATTAGTACTGTTTGAAGAGGGTGGTAAATTTCCAAATCTAGAGACAGCTTGGCGTATTGAACAACCTGCTGTAGAAACTGACGACGGTGTTGCTTTCGGATTGCTTTGTCTCTTTGGTACAGGTGGTACAGAAGGTGGATCATTTGATGGTCTAAAAAATATATTCTATAACCCAAAAGCGTTCAACGTACTTAGTTTCCCAAACATATGGGATGATGGACAAGAGTAGACAGAATGCGGATTCTTTGTGCCATCGTGGAGCAACTTGTTCATGGATAAAGACGGCAATAGTCTTAAAGAACAAGCAATAGAGGAGCTTATCAAGTAGCGTAATGAAATTAAAGACGGTGGTGCGACATAGACATCTATAGATAGATTTATATCTGAGCGTCCACTCAAACCGTAGGAAGCTGTATTGGAATTAGGTAAAAATATATTCCCCAGGAAACTCCTAATGGATTAGCTTACTAAAATTAGAACTAATACTAAGATTAAAAACATGAAACATATAGTAGATCTTAGTTGGGATGGCGATGGTAAAGTACAAGCCGTAGAAAAGAAGTCTGGGGATATAACAACATATCATTTAAAGAAAGATGACAAACCAGGAGGATCAGTAGTTATCTGGGAATACCCAATCCCCGATCCCCCATTTGGATTATACATTGGCGGCTGCGACCCGTATGATCACGATGAGTCGTTCACTAACTCCTTAGGATCAACGTTTATTTTTAAACGCGTTAAAGCAGGAGAAGCCTGGAACGACGTAATTGTAGCTGAATATACCGGTAGACCAGATACTGCTGAAGAATATTATGAAAACGTGCGTAAACTATTAATATTTTATAATGCACGACTTTTGTTTGAGAATGAACGTAAGGGTATTTACCCTTACTTCACAAACAAACATTGCGATTATCTATTGGCAGATCAGCCAGATAAAATTATAACAGAAGTTTTTAAAGACAGTCGAGTACAGCGCCGAAAAGGTTGTCATATGACAAAAGCGATTAGGGCATATGGAGAAGGTTTGATTCTTGAATGGCTAATGGAAGAATACGAACCAGGACACCCCAATCTAGAAAGAGTATACAGCGAACCACTTATAGAAGAACTTATAGAAAACGACGGTATAAGAAACGTAGATCGTGTGATAGCAATGTGTATGGTTATGATATACAGGGAAGAGTTGTTCTAGGTTAAAGTGGCAGCTGCAAAAGAAGAAAACAAAAAGGTTGAACTCTTCGAGTTGCCGTTGTTCAGTTAGAAATATTGGGATACTGACAACGACGTACACGATGATACACCGTTATTTAGCTTTTAACAATGATTAGAGTAGAAGATAATTTATATAACGCAACATTCCCACAACAAAAACTCCCGCTATCAAAAAAGAACGAGCGATGGTAGCACGATTGTGTAAATTACATAATAGGAGAGGGAAACGTAGTGTCTGGTGGTATGAACAAGACACATTTCGGGGAGATGTAGACCTATTATAATTTGTATAATAGTATCTTCGACGAAAAAGATTTTAGACGGATAACAAACCCATTTAAAGTCGAAGAGGGATTTCCAGCAACACCACAAGATTTCAATATAATCAGGCCTAAGGTAGACCTCCTTATAGGTGAAGAGACAAAGAGGCCTATGAACTTTTAGGTTGTTAGAACATCCCAAGAAGCTGCGTCAGAACTCATGGATAAAGAAAAAGAATTGTTGATGCAGTATATAATGGCTGCTATTACTGGTAGAATGAGTCCTGAAGAAGCACAGCAATTCTAGCAATAGATGCAAAATGGCGAAGTTATGCCACCAGAGGCTATTGCTAAATACATGCAGAAAGATTATAAAGATGTAATCGAGAATGCTGCATATCATACACTGGTATATTTACGAGAAAAACTTACAATAGACAATGAATTTATTAAAGGTTGGAAAGACGCTCTTATCGCTGGTACCGAGATCTACTACGTGGGGGTGCAAAACGATGAGCCTTATTTGGAGAGGGTAAACCCATTATTCTTCTCATACGATAAAAGCCCTGATCTAGAGTTTATAGAGGATGGATCATGGTGTTGCAGAAGAATGCGTCTGCCTGTAGCTGAAATATACGATAGATACTTCGATAAGCTTGAAGAAAAGGATTTGAACAAGCTTAATGAAATGCTTACAGGTAGACCTACAAACGATCATGGCGATAAAGACATCGTGGACAATTTCAACAGTATACAGATGCATATATATGATAATCCAATATACGATCAAAAGAGTCGTTATTGTATCGACGTATATCACTGCTGCTGGAAATCATTTAAGAAAATCTACTATGTTACATATCAAGATGAAGCCGGTGAGGTTCAAACTGAGATCGTGGATGAGACGTACAAAAAAATAGGTACTGAAATCTCTGTAGAACCGGATTGGATTATCGAGGTCTGGGAAGGTTATCGTGCAGGTTCTGACTTGTATTTCGGCATTCAGCCTCTTGAGTATCAGCACGTCTCCATTGACAACCCTAACTCTCAAAAGCTTCCATACTGTGGATGTATCTATTCTAACACTAATAGTCGTCCTAGGTCTTTGGTATCTATACTTAAACCTCTTCAATATATGTACATTGTCCTTTGGTACCGTCTTGAATTGGCAATTGCAAGAGACAAAGGAAAGGTAGTAAACATGGATATCACATAGATTCCAAAATCTATGAATATCACACCTGAACGATGGATGCACTACTTGTCTGCTGTAGGTGTAAACTTCATTAATCCGTACGAAGAAGGTTGGAATGTACCAGGTAGAGAAGGCGGAAAGCCTGCTACATTTAATCAGATCACTTCTCTCGATCTTACTATGTCGAACGTGATTGCTGAGTATATACAGTTGATGGATAAGATAGAACAGCTAGCTGGTACGATATCTGGTATTACAGAACAGCGTATGGGTGCTATTAGCACTCACGAGCTTGTAGGTAATGTAGAACGCAGTGTTGTACAATCTTCACACATCACAGAGCCTTTGTTCTGGGCACACAATCAATGTAAACGTCACGCTTTAAATATGCTGCTTAATACAGCTAAAGGTGCTTGGGAGCAGACAGGTAAGAAGAAGCTCAGTTATATCTTCGATAACGGCGAACGTGCTTATATAGACATTCCAAACGATTTCTATTATGAAGATATGGATGTGTTTGTAACCGATACATCTAAAGATCTGGAGAATATACAAAAACTTCAACAGCTCATACAGCCTGCTATGTAGAACGGTGCTTCTCTTCTTGAGGCAGCCGAGATTCTTACGAATGACAACTTCAACATTATTAAACAGAAGTTGTTAGACATGCAGGTTCGTCAAGAACAGATTCAGCAGCAACAGCAGCAAGCAGAACAGCAACAAGCCATTCAACTTCAGCAAATGCAGAATGAACAGCGTGAACAAGAGCTTATGCTTGAGGAAGCTAAGATGGATCTTGAACGTTATAAGATTGATGCTGATAACCAGACTAAGATTGCTGTAGCTGAGATCTCTACGTATCGTGGTACCGAAGAGAAAGATGTTAACGCTAACAATGTTGCAGATCCGCTCGAGATGGCCAAAGCTGCTACAGCACAGCGTAAAGTTGATTCTGATGCGTTTACAAAGCGTGTAGAGGCTAAGTATAAGAACGAGATAGAGAACAAGAAGATAGAATTAGAAAAAGAGAGGATGAAGCACGAAATGGATCTCTAGGCTGCTAAAGATGAAGCTGCTATGGAAAGAGAAAAGTTGAAGGCAAGAACAGCTCTTAAGAACAAAACAAGTTCTGGTAAATGATGACAAGAAGTGAAGAACAAGAGCTCTTAGAGCTTACAAGACAAAACAACGAGCTTCTAAGAGCTATACTTCACTTAGTACAGCATGATGAAGCTAACGATTTTATACATAATATAATAGCCAACTTATTGGCAAATAGAATGGAGGGAAATACATATGCGCAAAGATCCTACAGAATTTCGTGAAAGATTTGCCAAATGGAAGGCTGGAGAAAAGGTGTATGAAGCTGGACTACCAAAGTATGGTGGAGGTAAAGGCGATATAGATTTTTACGACGACGTTACAAAACATATTATATAGAAAGAAGGGTTTTTGACGGCACCAAAGGATATAGGAGATGGAAAAATCACGATAGGTTCTGGACTTACACACCCCAAATATATAAATTAGTATAAGAGAAACGGAAACAGGTGGTCGGAAAAAGAAAACTATGCTGCAGTAAAAGATACTGTTCGTGAATTCGAAGCCCCGATTCGCAATATGCTTCCAGAATACGATCGATATCCTGCAGAAATGAGAAAAGCAATTCTCGATATAATGTTTAATATTGGCGAAGGTGGACTTAGGAAATCTACAAAATTTCTTACCGCTATGCGATCGCACAATTGGAATGAAGCCAAGCGTTAGATGGACTGGGATAACAGCGATCCTTTATTTGGCAATGGTGCAAGAAAGAGAAATGCGGAACGTGCAGCATTATTTGATGCTGGATTGACACATTGGTCTCCGACTGGTCCAGTGGAGTAGATGATGGAAAACAAACCTGTTTTTGTTCCGCAACCCGTTTTTGTCCCATAGACAAAAAATAATACTGATTACAGTATTGAAACGATGACAAGTCCTACGATCCCTTAGATGTTAAATTCTAGAAACTCAGGTGATTCTCCTTTATATGGCGGCAGCGATTACTCATTCAGATTACCTAGTATAAAAGAAGTAGTAGAACGCTAGTTGTTTTAGGGACTACCAAAATACGGCGATGGCAAAGGCGACACTTTGTATATAGAAAAAGATGCACACGAAGGGTGGAATGGTATAAAAAACTTTGCAAAAAACGTAGTTAAGCTTGCAACAAATTACCCCTTATATAAACTCTTCTCTAGAAGTGGCGGACAACCAAATATTTAGGCTCTAGCTGGTGGAATGAACTATTCCGGATCTTATAAATATCCGTCCAGAAAAAACAGTTATAAATCTTAGGAACTTTAGCCAGACCCGCAAAACAATTCTGTTCATAGGGTAGGAGGTACGAACCAAGGAAAATCTTTATTTGGTGGTGACAATGCAGATATGCAAAGAAATTTAATTGCACTGTAGATGGGTAGAAAAAACAACGTCAAAAAATTAAGAACTGGCAGATGGCAAATAGGGGACGTGTCTTATTATGGTCCGATATATGAAGGTAAAATTTATCCATTAAGAAAAGATAGTACATATATTTTTCCTGAAGAAGTTAGACAAGAATTTGATAAGATGATACAGGCGGACTCTACATATCTTGTAGATTTAAACAATCTTCCTGTAGAAAAAACATTTCCAGACCAAACATTAGACAACGTAAGACATGCAAGATTAAAACCAATAAAAGACAAAAACGGAAAATATTCAATACGCGCTTCAAAATTATGGGATTACGGTAGTCCAAATATAGGTACAATTGGAGATGTTACTGATTTTTTAACAAAAATTGCAGGTGGGAATAAATACGTATTGGAACAAACAATTCCTGTAAAATTTGATAAAAAATTAGATAAAAATAGTTTAGATGGAGATTGGCACCTTGTGAACAACACAATAATCCGCTGATATTTACTATACGCAGAATGAACTGCGAAACAAATAACAACAATTAAGAATTAACATATTGCAATATGGCAAAAAAGAAGAATACTATACCAAACGAGTTTGAAGATGTTCTTGGTAGCATCTACAGTAATGCCGAACAAGGTGAAGGTGTTACAAATATGAACACCTTGTTGGAAGGCGATACTAAAATTACGTTTGAAGAAGAGAAAGAAGATGAAAAAGAACCGCCAGTGAATACTGAGGACGGCGATAAGACGGATGACACTAAAGACTCTCATGAGGACAACAGTGATATTCCAGAAGAAGTGTTAAAAAACACAGAAACAAAGACAACCGAAGTAGAGGAAGAGGAAACTAAAGAGGGTGAAACAGAACCTTCTCAGGAAGACCTTATCGAAGCTCAGCAAGTAGGGCTTCTGTTCGATGCGATCGGCAACTCTCTCGGTTGGAATATCAATGATATCGATGAGAAAGATAGACCTCTTACTGTAGACGATCTTACAGACTATCTTGCAGAGACAGTAAAACAGAACTCTGTCCCACATTATGCAGATGAGCGCATACAGCGTCTTGACGAATATGTTAAGAACGGAGGTAAGTTTGAAGACTTCTATCAGAAACAGTCTGAAGGTCTGTCTCTCGAGAACATTGATATGGAAGACGAAACTAACCAAAAAGCAGTTATTCGTGAACTTCTTAAGCACAGTAATTATTCTGACGAGCAGATTAATAAGAAAATCTCTCGCTACGAAGATAATGACATGCTTTATGAAGAGTCCGAGGATGCATTAGATAGATTGAAGTAGATCAGAAAACAGGAGGTTGAAGAAGCCGCTAAACAACAGGAGGCTTTTGCTAGACAGCAAGAAGAGCAGTCTAGAGCATTCTTTGAATCTGTAACTAAAGATATCAATTCTCTTACAGATATTCGAGGAATTTCAATCCCTAAAGAAGATCGTAAGGCACTTTTTGATTATATTTTCAAAGTAGATCAAAACGGTATGTCACAATATCAAAAAGACTTTAATGAGAATCTATCAAAGAACCTTATAGAATCCGCATACTTTACGATGAAAGCTGATGCTTTGATCTCTAATGCAGAGAAGAAAGGAGAGTCATCCGCTGCTGATAAACTTAGAAATTTGTTACGACATTAGCAAAAAAATCATTCAAAATATAATGTCGAAGATAAACAGAAATCAGTTACGGACTTACTTGCAGGTGCGTTCTGATTTGATTAATTAAACAGTTTAAATAATATATGAATAATAGTTTACTTAATAACCTCCAGTTGTATCGCGGACGTCGTTTCAGCGACCTGGTGGATGAGAATATGATTTCTAACGCCCTGCTGACTAAACCTCACGAGGTATCTGGTCTGCTTTCACTGGTATTTGGTACTAAGGATGATGGCGTATCAACTGCTATTGACCTGATTACTGGCGGTCTTGGCAAAACTATGATCATTGAGAACCGTGAGTTCGAGTGGTCTGTAATGATCGACAGCGATCACGCTGTAAACATTCGTTGGGCTAAAGCTAACGGTGCAGAGATCACTACTTCTAACTACAGCTCTGTAACACCTGGTGCAAATGGTCAGCCTATCTTTCTCGCTCTTGAGGAGAAGTGGTTCGGTCCTGGTGCAATTCTGTCTTTTGACGACTACAAATTCCAGGTTCGTGTAAGCGGTACTCCTTATCAGGACGGTAGCGCATGGGTATACGAGTGCTACGTTGTTGATCAGTCTAACGCTGCTTATATTCCTGGTGAGTTCCTGCTTCCTGGTCGTCAGGTAAGCCGTATGGGTTCTGCTTACGAGGAGTACAGTGATGAGGCTGATATCATCAACTATCAGACTCCATTTAAGATGCGCAACCAGCTGCAGACTCTTCGTTTGTCTTATGACATCACCGGTGACGCTTACAGCACAGTATTGGCTATCGCTCTTAAAGATCCCGAGTCTGGTAAGACTTCTTATCTGTGGTCTGATTATCAGTATTGGATTGCTCTTCGTGAATGGAAGAAGCGTGAGGAGAAAGAGTTGCTCTTCGCTAAAGGTAATCGTCAGGCTGATGGTACCTACAATCTGAAAGGTACTAACGGTCGTTATGTTGCTAAGATGTCTGGTCTGTTCGAGCAGATTTCTCCAGCTAACGTACGTTATTACACAACTCTGACAGCTGAGTTGCTTGAGGACTTCCTTTTCGATCTGTGTTACAACCTGCTTGGCACCAACGAGCGTAAGTTTATTGCTCTGACTGGTGAGATGGGTATTCGTGAGTTCGACCGCATCCTGAAGGAGAAGGTTGCTAGCTTCAACTTGATTGATACAACGTTTGTAACTGGTTCTGGTCAGAACCTGACACTTGGTGGACAGTTCACCACATACAAGATGACTAACGGTATCGAGCTGACTCTGAAGCGTTGTGCTCTCTTCGACAACATGGAGATCTTCCGTCAGTTGCACCCACTGACAGGTAAACCACTGATGTCTTACACATTCCTGTTCGTTGACCTCGGTTCTCGCGACGGTCAGGCTAACATCGTAAAGGTATGTCGTAAGGGTCGTGAGTTCGTACAGTGGTTCACCGGTGGTTCTGTAGCTCCTAACGGTTATGCAAACAGCATTACTACGCTGCGTTCTAACAGCCGTGATGGTTACCAGGTACACTTCCTCGGTGAGATGGGTATTATGCTGCGTAACCCACTGTCTTGCGGTATCCTGTACTGCGATGCTGAAGATACAGAAATCAGCAACGAAGGCATTTGATTTTGTTAAAAAAGATAAATGATGTCTGAGCTCGGGTTCCAAAACGGAACCTGGGCGTTCAGCATCACAACATACTAATTTTATATTATGGTAGTTGAATTAAAAATTAAGAAAAAGAATCCCTGGGTAGGTTTGATTAAATATAAGAGTTGTTTTGATTATATAGCACCTTATTTTACACGCTCCGGGTCGATTTATACGGGTCTTACTCCCGAAGATGAAAAATATTACGAGAAAGTTTTGGGTTATGAGGATGGTCATCTCGCAAAGACTAGCGACTTTTGGACAACCTTTTGTGTTAAAGTTGGTTCACGTGGTTTGATTTTGGATGATTCTATTCCACGTCAAGAGATGATTATCAAGTTCCTAAGCGGTCATAAACGTGTTGCTACATCTCTCGATAAGCTTACAGCTGGCAAAGACTATTTGTTGATCAACCGTGAAGCAGAGGCTGTAGAAGCCAATAAGATTAACAAACAGCGTAGAGAAGCTATTAAAGAGTTTGATAAGCTTAACCTTGAGCAAATGCGTAAGTGTCTGCGATTGTTTGGAGTCAAAGCCGACAAAATGTCTAATGAGCTTGTGGAATCTACACTGTTCGGATTGGTTGATAAACAACCTAAGAAGTTCTTTGATAAGTGGATTAACAACAAAGCCAAAGAGACAGAATTTATTCTCGAGGAAGCTATCGCCAAAGGTGTCATTCGTAAAGACAAAACACACTATTTTTATGGTAGTGATATGTTTGCAGACAGTCTCGAAGATGCTATTGCTTATTTGGACGATAAGAAAAATCAGGACCTAAAGCTTTCTATTATTAACGAAACTAATAATAAGTGATCTAATCACTAGTACGAGATATGACGCATAAAGACATATACACTAAATTCATGATAGAATATGACAAGACAAATGTTACTTCGTCATATCCATCGTTAACAGAATATGAAGTTGCTACTGTTCTTGATAAAGCCTATAACGCTTTGATTGCACAAAAGATTACAGGAAATAACTTACGTAGGGCTACGTTTGAGGCTGATACAAAGGCTATCGCTGACTTAGAACCTCTTGTAAGGAGGGAGAGCGAAGTCCTCACCCAGGATAATGCGAACGTTTGTAAGTGTGACGTACCTACAGATATGTTGTATTATATAACATCGTACCTTAAGCAAACAGGAAGTCCTGCTGGTCATAAAGATAAGTAGGACAACAAGTTTAATCCGTACGATAACGTGAGGGAAAGAATCATTCCTGTACGTCTTGTAGATCATAATACAGCTACAAAATTCTTTTCAACTTCTTATAACATGCCGTGGATAAAAACCCCAGTGTGTTATATAGAGAACCAAAAGATATATTTTGTATACGATCCGCTAAATCCGCCGACAATCGAAAACGGTTCTAGCGACGTTGTGTATATTAAGAAACCTAATACGTTTGTGAAGGACCTTAGTGTACCAACTACAGGATGGGTTAGTTATTTCGATCCTGGTTCAGGTGACAATTCAAAATATTAGTTCGAATGTAATGATACAGTTGCAGAAGAACTTATAAGCCTTGCTGTTGCGTTCGCACTTGAGAATGTAGAGTCACAACGACTGAATTCAAAACTAAACATGAGAGGACTTGAAGCATGAGTATAGAAGAGACAAGATAGTTGGGCGTAGAATTCGAAAGAAGAATTCAAACGATGATCCCAGAAAAAGAGTTTGATAAACTGGATACCGAAACGATTTATTCCTTTTTGAATCAGTATTAGGATAAATATGTGCACGATATTTACAGAAGTCTTGATCAAATCCCTTCTGGAACAAAGCTTTCTGCGCACGTAGAAGCAGTCCTTTAGGCTATGTTGGATGACGTAGAAATTAAGACAGACGAAGGTGCAATAGACATGACAGATAGTGCTATAGAGGATCCTAATGGAATTATAATGGACACAGGTAGATCTATTATATATCCTTTGCCAGAAACGTTTTATATGTACGTTCGCAGTGTTTCAAATGTAACAGAAACATTTAGTTTTAAAAGTTCAACTGTAGAAAACAATTATAAAATAAGAGTTGTTCCAAATGAACTAGTGTCGCAAAACGATGTGTGGAAGCTTATAGAAACGCCACATAACAGCTTGCGTATATTAAGACACCCGGCTGCAGTATTAAGTAAGAGGCGAGAATTTTCTATACCAACTGGTAATTATGTATATACTTTCAGAGACGTTTCTAGAAACATACCAAACCCACCAGAGCCTGATTTTCAGGTTACTGGAGAAAATACAGGCGCAATTATTCCGTTTACACACAACCATTCTTATTCTTCTTTTACGGAAGAACAGATGGTTATGTACATAGGACAGTCTGCTGTAGACCATATAAAAAATGTAGCGACAGATGGATCGGTATTCGAATTAACTATACCTGGAATCGACTTTGATATACCGTGTATAATTGGCGTTTCGACACAACCAGAAACAAATGTTGTAGAATGCCCGTCTATTACAATAATATACGATCAGTATACGACTCCACTTGGGATCAAAGTTCTGTTCTACAAAGAACCTGCTCACTTTGACCTAATGACATCTACACCATGCGAATTACCTATGGACGTGTTCGACGATCTAGTAAGCGGTGCAATTGATTTGTATGTGCAGTACGCTGCAGGTGCAGAAGCTAGAAAGAAATAGATGCAAGAAGCAGCTAGACAGTAGCAAAAGGAAAACAACAAGAGACGGAATAACGAAGAAGATTGATTATGAGGTGTATAGATTTAATAGCCGCTTTTGAGCTTGAGATAAACAAGCTTGATAAAATCTTAGAAAAGCCGGTCACAGATGATTCTATATATTGGATCAATCAAGCTGTAATGAAGTTTGTTAAAGACAGATTCAACGGTAACGCTCCAAAACGAACATCTTACGAACAGAATGAGAAAAGAACTAGAGACTTAATTAAACTACTTCGTGAAGATGTTTGGGAGACGCCGGAACGAACAGATCCAGATATACATTATGATTATGACGAATATGAATATACATATCCAGACGATTTGTTATATGTTCTAAACGAAGATGTAATTATATCTGATATTGAAGGAGAGCATAAAATGGATACCTGCGTGTTTGAATGCACTGCTGATAATTTTATGTACAGAGTTAACAACTCACTTACAGACTTTCATTACCGTTATCATAGAGCTAGGCCTTTACGTGTAAGAACAAAGGACGGCTTCAAGTTGTTGACCGACAAAAAATATAAGATATATAGATATACTTTAGGTTACCTTAAGGTTCCTACTGAAATAACAAATCAAGATCCATATACTGAGTACGAGGATTTTGATGATAACACATGGGCAGAGATTATAAAAATTGCAGCGTAGATGTACGTTGAGAACCAATCAGATCCACGCTACAAAACACTCACCCAAGAAGTACTCACACAAGAATAATTTTAACGTGGAAACCCCAGCTAGTTAGGTCTAGCCATAGTGCATAGGGGGAGTAGAAAAAATTAATTAAATAATATGATTACATACGTAAATACTGTGTTCGTAAGCAACAGCAATAGTGCAACACTTGCTACGTCACTTACTCCACAGACCCCGGTTAAGGGTCAGTTTATTGTTTGGGACTTTGATCAGAATAAGCCAGCAGACAATACTAGTGTTCGTTTTAAGATTGGTATGTTTACTGGCAAAACCGCTAAGCAGGTAAATCCTTCTAGCGGCGCTGTTACAAATGTTCCTACAATCAAGTGGTCTAATTTCATCAACGTTGCAGACATTAAAGGTTGGGCTGTTGCTGACTATGCTGCTGACACTGAAGATGTTATAGAGATTGACTTTACCGGTGCTACCACTCTGATCGGTAGCGGTAAACTGTTGTCTCAGAAAGGCAAGCGCATTATCGTTCGTCTTACTTTTAAAGATCTGCCAACTCGTTTCCGCAAGTGGACTGAGTCTTATGAGTATGTTACAGAAGAGGGTGAGACTGCTGCAACAATTGCTACCAATATTGCCAACATGATCAACAGAGAGTGGAAACGCGCTCGTGTTGAAGCTGTTGCCAATGCCGGAAAGCTGACACTCACTGCAATGCCATACGACGATGACGATTCTGTTGATTCTATCAACTGGTATAACAAGGTTCGTTTCAACGCAAACGTATACTACACAGATCCTGCTGCTGAAGGTTGGGAGTCTTTGAATAAGCACTTCCCCAAAGGCGTTACGATCACTAAGACTCCTGGTAAGACATATCAGGCTTCTGCTAAGCTTGTTCGTGACCGCGAGGCTCAGGCTATGGGTTATGAAGGAATTCTGAACCGTGGCGAGGGCACATGGCCTATCATCAAGCCAGCTATGGAGACCGATCTTAATGGTCATTACAACGCTCTTACCCTTGAGTTTGAGAATATGTATCGTACCGCTGACGATTTGTTCCGTAAGACAAAGCAGTCAGTTGAGGTATACGCTGTAACAAAAGCTGCTGTTACAGCAATTGCTTCTGTTCTCAGCGGTTTGGTAGAGCCTGTAGACAAGACTATTGAGGCTGTACCTGCTGCTGGTGGTGCTGGAAATAATGCTGGTGGTGGACAGTGATATTAACTAAGCTGGGGTGGGCAACGCCCATCTCGGCTTTTTTATTTTAAGACAATGGAAACAACGAAGATAAGAAAAGGCAACGACATTAGGTTGAAAATTCAGCTTAAGTTAAATGAATCTGAAGATTTTGCTAATATTCAATCTATGCGCGCTATTTTTGTAAACACTACGCTCAAAGAGAAGTTTGAGAAAGAGTTTATAAAGAAAAACAGATTTATTGGTAGGTTTCCTATTGAACCTTTTGTAAAAGAGTTTGAACCTTGTAGATATAATATAAATTCCACAGGTTACGGAATATATCGTATTTTTGCGCACAACGAATATTGCGGATTTGGACTACATCCAAACTGGAAGAAATGTATGCCTATACGAGATATAAATGTCACAAGGTATTTTGCGCCGGTTATTAGTACTACCGACCCGAGAGTAAAGATGGTAGACTTTCCTGCGGAAGCATAGTTATACGATGGTGTATATCAGCTTATTGTAGTAGCTAAGATAGCTGACGCTGGATATAATGCTGCAGAACGAACAGTTACAGTAAATTACAACAACGTATTTGAACTAGTAAGCGATTCAGAAGATGCTACAAACTCTGCTGTACAATTAGAAATAAATAATGAGTCTAATGTTGAACCGTTGCAAGACGTATACGTTATTGCTGGTGGCTACAACAACGGAAGCATACATCTGAACAGAAACGATGCAACTATCGTTGATATTGACGTAAGCCCGATTACAGACTGGTACGAAGGAGATTGACTATGTTACCAATAATACAATCAATAGGAAGAATGCTTAACGGGTTTTCACTTGGAACCTGGTGGGGTAAGGCTGCGATAGTAATAGGTAGTTTTCTTACTGCATTTTATTCTCCAATTGTACTATTGTTGATCACTTGTTTTGTATTTACTGTTGTCGATATGTGTTATGGCATAAAGGTAGCATGTAAATTTAAAAAGAAGATAGAGAGCCATAAGAGTTGGAAGGGAACTATAACTAAATTAGCTGACGAGTTTACAATAATATCATTAGCTCGTTTGTTGGAATTTGCAGTGCTTGGTAGTTCTGGAGTGTTTGTACTAACCGGAGGAGCTACAATAATAATAGGTCTTACAGAATTGTGGTCAATATTAGAAAATCTAAACACATTAGATCCCAAAGGACCATGGAGAGCATTAGGAAAATTCCTTAAGAAAAAAGGTGAAGATCATATAGGAATGGAAATTGAAATAAACGATGAGCATACTGACAATAATAAACTGGATAGTAGCAAATCGTAAAAGCCTGTTTAAGGCCGTTTTAGGCCTCTCTGTTGGGCTTTTGTTAGCTTGGGGGGTAACTCTAAGCAAACAAAATAAAAAGCTGTCAGAAAGCCTAGAAATGGCTTAGAATAACATTGAGGCCTATTAGGGCTCCTTATAGGGGTCTTAGTAGGCCAATAATGTTTTAAGGCTTGATATCGAATAGCTACAGTAGCAGAATGATAAATTGCTACAAAACATAGATAGTGTACGTAAAGAATTAAAAATTAAATCCAAACAAATAAATACCGCCGCAACTCAAAAACAGGTTTTATACGTTAAAGAGAGTAAGGGGGTATAGGGGGATCTTACAAAGATACTTAAAGATACTACATACAACGATAGTATTAAGTATAATGATCTTACTACAGTACACTATACAATAGGTAAAGATACTGTAAGAATAGGTATAGATCTTAAGAATACTCAATATCTCTACATATTCTCAAAGCGAGAGTATAAAAACAAGAAAAGCTTCTTAAAACGTTTATTTACATTCGACTTTAAAAAAGTTACTAAGTATAAGTACGAAATAGTAAATACAAACGATCTGTTAAAGAGTGAAGATGTAAGAATTGTTGAATCAACAAATAAATAAGATGAAGAAAATTTCACTTAAGGAAATAACAGATGATATACTACTTTTGGTCAGAAATAATTATATAAGTGAAAGCGAAGACCTTTCTAGAGCTTAGATCCATCTGTGGGTGAAAGCATATGCCCGTTAGATATGGAAAGAAGAGAAAGATAGGAAGAAGGAACTCGCAAGGCTTGGTAGAATAGACTGGTAGGATCTTATCGATGAAGAGTTTATCGAAAGAAAAGAAACTGGTCCTATGGAATTAGAAAGACCGTCGGATTTAGAAGAAGATCCTCACTGGCCCGAAAATACAAAAAGAACTAAGCAAACACTTACAGAAGCTGCAGGGCTGGATGTGTTAAACAATGCAGAGAGCAGCGTACTAGCCGTACATGATTAGAATGGGGAAAACATCCAATATATGAATCATATAAGACGGCATTATAATTATTTTAGAAAGTATACATTTGGGGACATGACCGCGTATTATAAGGACGATGGTCATGTTTATGTTTAGGGTCTTGTGGACGGAGACGAACTTGATTATATATATGTTCTGGCGTTATACGAAAACGAGGTTGACGATGAGGATGACGACAATATCGACGATGAAGATGACGTATTGTATCCCGCATGGTTAGTACCACCAATAAAAGAACGTATAATGAAAAACGAACTGCCATTTATGCTTAATAGACCTAGCGACGATAGTAACAATGCTACTCTCGCAAGCGTTAAACCACACGGACCACAGGACGATGAAGAGTAAGAAATCATGTACGTTTAGAGACATGTATAAAACAATGCCCGTAGAGGTTGATTACAGCCTCTTCAGGCGTGTTTTAGATGAAATGTGTAACGTAATACTAGAGCACGTATTAAACCGCTCAGAGGGCTTTAAAATGCCTTATGGATTGGGGTTTATACAGATCGGTAAATACAGACCAAAAACATTTACACCACAGTCTCTATCCGTAGACTATAAAGCCAGCAAAGATTACAATAAAAGAATATATCATTTGAATGAACATTCAGATGGTTACAAATTTAGATTATACTGGTCTAAAATACCAAGGACTTTCCCAGACAGGTATAAATATCAACTATGCCTGGTAAGACAGAACAAAAGAAAGCTGGCACAACTAATATTTAATAAACACGATTATTTAGATATAAATGATATACAATTATACAAGGTGTGAATCAGTCATTGCAAAGATCATGGCTGATTTAGATTCCACAGAGGTTAGATAGAGGACTTCAGACATAAAAGAGTGGATATTTGAAGCCGTGGACAAGATTGGTGCTCCTATGCAGTATATCAGAAAAGAAGGCGGAACAAAAGAATTTCCCCTTTTAAAAATACAAGACAATCAAGTTCCACTTCCAGACGATTTAGTAGTGCTGGACGGAGTGGCTTTTTCAGAAACAGGCAAAGGTCCTTGGCAACCAATGGTTGTTACTACTAGTATATTTAGAGAACCGAACAAAAAACACCACAAACCAGAAGAACCACACCAGCCAATGCGGTATAAAGCAATAACGTCACAATCATAGTTCTATACAGAGAACAATATGAGGTTTTTTGAAAAGGCTGTTATAAATAACCACAACAGACCTGAATATTTTATTAAACCTGGGTGGTTGGTCACAAATAAAAATAAAGGCTTCGTCAAGCTAGCGTACAAAGCAATTGCAGTAGACGAAAGGGGTTATCCTTTAATCCCAGATCTTACATCCTATTAGGAAGCCATTTACTGGTATGTTGTAATGAAGCTTTCGTTTTCTAAGTGGGTGAAAGGTACTCTTGGCGGTAAAGGTGTGAATGCTGGACAAAACATGTATACGTATATACAATAGTAGTGGAACTTCTACAGAAATCAAGCTTATGCAGAAGCAATGATGCCTACAGCAGACGATATGCGTGGTATACAGAATGAATGGAACAGGTTGATGCCAGAATTTGAATCTGGAGACACCTTCTTTAGAGATATAAACAAACGAGAATTAATTTACGACGATTACTACAATGGTTATTAATGAAAACAATTCACAGATAAACGCTTTTGTGAAGGGAATGAATTCTGATACTGCATACGATCATTTAGATAATTAGCAGTATGTATATGCCGAGAACGTCCGTATAACAAAGAATGATTCCATAAACAATAGCTCTACTAACAACTTTTCGTCAGTACACGAAGGGGCTGTTACTCCTGTTCCTAAAGGAGTTTCTGAAGAACACAAAGGGGTTGACGGTGACTTTCTTGGTTCGGATAGCATTGGTGATATTGCTGTGGTAATAACCAAATACAACAATGAGTTGCACGTATACAGAGCGAAGATAAATAATAATCCAGGAATAGACGAAGATACGGAACAGCCAAATCCGTATACATCCGGATTTACTTTGTGGTGGTATTGCGACATACAAGATGTAGAAGCTGTGTCAACAGTAGCATATCAAGAGCTGGAAGGTGTGATAAAGCTTTATATTGCAACTGGTGTATATCCTATTATAGAGATACGTATTGACGATAACTCAGGTCCTTATTCTGGTAAACAAGAGGTGGACTATTTCATAAACAATAGAATACTTCCAATATATCCTGTATACATTGAAAATAAAATAGACGGATCTTTAAAAACGTCGCAGGTTCAATATACGTATAGATATTACAATAAGTTTGGTACTACAACACAGCTTGCTCCTCTTACAAACAAGATACAGGTTATAGACAGCAATCGCGCTAAAGAAACGGGTAACGCACAGGATACAACTACTTCTGTAGGATTTACGCTTAAAATACGCAACACAAACAATTATCCTGCGTACAACAGATTATAGATTTACAGACTGTCGTATATAGTTCCTGGAGAAGATGCAAATGTTGCTTTGATATATGATGGAGATGTTGATACAAAAACAGAGGGTGTTACTTCGTTTTCTTTTAACGATGTTGGTACTACACCACTGCAAGAGTTGACAATGCAAGAGTTTGCCGCTATGTCCGGAATGGTTATTATACCAAAGGTCATAGAATAGAATCAGTAGTACATGTTTGCTGCTAATGTAAAAGACGACACTATTATAAACATAGACTCTATTGAGGGGGGTAACGTTCAAACAGTAAGAAAAAACGTAATTATATCAAACTCTATAGACGGCATCCCTACACACAGTACAGACGCTTTCACGGATACTGATATTTTAAATTATTTTGCAGACAGGAATGTGAACAGTAGCATTATAAAAAACTCATACAATGATATATTTACATCTAGCCTGTTAAGATCGTTAAGACGAGGAGAAGACTACGTTTACGGTATTGTATACTACGATAAATACGGAAGGCACTCTAACGTGCACGAAATAACATCTGGTGTTTCTGTACCAAAAATAAACATTTTATCAGCAGGTTCTGAAACCCCAATCCCGATTGCTTAGATAGATAACCAAAAACTTGTTGCAAACATATACGGTGTAAATATAACATTGCCGTAGCCAAATGCGGAAGGTATTATTGGTTGTTAGATTGTAAGAAGGTCTTCAAAATCTATATACCAAAAAACGCTGCTATAGGTTGCATTGGCAAGGCCTGTAAAATAGAGTTTGTACAACACACAAATTCAAAATAAGGGCGATGTTATAGACAATCACGCTGTTCCAGATGGTGTAAAAAAAGATTCTCCTTATTATCCATCGGGATTTTTATGGTCTGACGACGTATCCATCGGTCCGGGAATGTATTTTACAAGCAGCGGTTCTGATCCAGACAGTATTTATAAAGTAGATTACGACTTTATAACCAACACAAAAACATTAAGACAGGAACGAAATCGTTTTATAGCACATTCTTTTGACAATATAAATTTGTTTTAGATCTTCTCGTCAGAAATAGATTTTAGAAGAGATGATGTGTTGTCTGTATTAAAACAAAACACACTGATTCTTTCTAAATTATATGCGTGCAGTATATCTTCAGACGGCGATTCATCGTCCGCATATAATACTTCTATAAGTTCGCAGCTTAGCGGGATACAAACACATTTTGAACCAACACTGCTTGGTGGCGGAAATGAGACTTATGCGTTTGATGTTCCTGGTTTTGTTGATGGCGGACATATATATAGATGGTCTATATTATAGACAGCTGATTCTAAAACAAATCAAAAATTAGTGTTTCCCCTGTATCATTATCGACCGTTGTTAAATGGTCCAGATGAATTAGATGTAAAATCAATAAAAGATGTTAAATTGCCATAGTGGTTTGATGGATTTTCTAATCTACAACTCGACGGTGCAACAGTTAGCGGCGGAGGTATAAAAAAATATAAACAGTTTGAGACAAATATAGATTAGTTTGTGTTTAATAACTGGATATCTTTTGCTTTATACGACAACAAAATTTCATATGATGATAACCAACCAAACGCGGAAGATATGTCGTCTGCTTAGTTTTTGAGTGGAGATACGTCTCCATATGAAGACGGAGCGTACATAAAAAATAGGAATAGTGATTTTTTTCACGGACGCACAACGGATGTTGGTTTTGGAGAACGCAGAGGTTGGATTGGTCCGGGTACATCATGTTTTGTAATGACCGTAGATAACAATAATCAAGATGCACTAAAATCGAACGATATTGCTGGATGTTAGACTGCTATATGTAACATACAACACCAGATAAGCACTGTATAGAACGAGCCAGATGAATTTATATAGTATTTTGGTTTTGGTAACTTTTTCAAACTAGAAGAAAATAGAGATCCTAACGACAACTCTCTTCTTGGATATAAGGTTGTTCATAATTATACACATAACGGTCAACCTGTAAAGGATACAACAATGACAGTGTTTGACGGAGACATCTACATAACACCCTAGGAAATATCTACAATGTACAAGACATACGATTTTATGTCATACGACACATTGCAATCTATGTAGATAACCAATTATGTTCCAATGGAGTCAAAGGTGAACACGTTTTTCGACTACGGTATGAATTTGATGAATACTAACAGTGCTAATCTAATGACTGAACCTGGATCGATAGATGGTGTTACCACACAAGACAGACCTGTACACCAATATAATTAGATATATTCCGCAAACGATGAATCTAATGACGTGTTTACACTTGTTGTAGAGAAAGCAGAAGATAATAATTTTAAACAGCGTACGTACTATTCAGAACCAAAGACAAACGGGGAGTATGTAGATAACTTTGTGATATTCAAACCTGCTGCATATATTGATGTTGATCCTAAATATGGAGAAGTAACTAATCTACTCACAGATAAGAATACATTGTATTATTGGTAGGATACAGCGTTCGGTAAGTTTAGTGTGAATGAACGATCCCTTATAAACGACACAAACGGTAATACAATAATGCTTGGTCAAGCAGGTATTCTTTCGCGTAACGACTATATAAGTACTAAATACGGTATGCGTCCGTATGACTATTGTGCAACATGTGCAGAGAACGGTGTATACTGGGTAGATGTGAATAATAGAGCTGTTGTCGGTGGTAATTCAAACGAATGCGTAAATCTTGGAGAAACGTTGAACGTATAGAACATCATAAACGCAAAGATCTCAGAAGCCGTACCAAGAGTAGATTATGATCTACAAAACAACGAGTTGTTATGTAAATGTTTTAATAATGATGAGCAGATCGTATTTAACCTAAAACATAAGATGGCTACGTCCGTATATAATAGAAACTATGAAGATATTATATCTATACAGAACCACATATACGGCTATGTCAATGACGGTTCTAAAGACATTATAACAAGATACAACTACTTGAAATCAGATACAGGATTTATGAGTCCTATGTAGATAGATTTTGTAGTAAATCACGCGTCGTCTACAACAAAGGTATTTGATTCCCAACAGCTTGTTCCAATGAAAAGAAAAGGTTGGTTGTCAACAAACAGAGAAAATGAAACCACATATTTTGAAGATTCCTTAGGAACAAATGGAAGTTTATCTTTTGAAACAGACATAAACAGTACAACAAACACAATACAGCCGTATACTGATAGAGAAGGTAATATTATATACAATATACCTAGATTCGGTAATGGAGACTGGGGAAATAGATTGAGAGGTAAGTGGATGAGAGTAAATATGAACTATGGTACTCCAACAGAATATACTACAATATCTCACGTAATAACAAAGTTTAGACAATCTTATAGTTGATATGAAAAAGAATAAAAGACATTTATATAAAAGGCTTCCGAAATATGCACTAGGTACAATGAAGCCTATAGACTTAGGGTATCAGCCTGGGCGTGGGATAGGTAGTGCTAAGTTTGATACTGAGTAGAATATGAGTCTTGAGCCAGAAACCCAAGCTATCCGTAAAAGCGCTTTACCAAATGCAATTGGATATATAGGTCAGCAAACACCTTATATCACAGAAATGCTAAAGTCTTCAACAAACACTCCGGCAAATACTGTTACAAATACAGCAAACGCTATTACAAACACGGCAAACACTATGGCTAATTTCTCAACAGGGATTTAGTCTTTTACACCAACGATATTGTCGCCAGGAGCAAGTGTACAAATGACAAACGGGTTGACTGGCGGCTTCAGTTACCACCTTGGTAGAGATGCAATTAATGCTTTGACCAGTTCTGCTAGTGCTGGTGCTGGGGCTGGGGCGGCACTTGGATCTGTCGGCAGTAACATGACGTCTACAGTCGGAAGAAACCTTGCACAAAATTTGTTTGAACATGGCGCAGGAAAAATTGGAGAGCAAGCTGCAAAAGAAGGTGCAAAAAGAGTAGGTTCATCTGCACTCGGTACAGCATTGGGTGCAGTTGGAACAGCTATTGGTGGTTATACAATGGCTAATCAAATTGCGGGATTCGGAGACCATAGAAATGCTTCAGACATGCTTGCAAACGTTGGTAGGCAGCATATAACTACCGACATGGGCAATTCTTATACAAACTATAACGGCGTGAATGCTGATCAAGAAGTTGCTTTGGAGAATGCAAACACCAGAGCTAAACAACTTGGATTTGGTATGAACGCTATTGGTACTGGTGCAAGTCTTGGAGGTTTATTGGCATCTACTGGCGCATTAGGTAGTATTGGTGGCCCTCTGGGTACAGCTATTGGTGCTGGGGTTGGACTGCTTGTAGGAGGTCTTGGTAGTTTGTTTGGTTGGGGAGATAATGAAGATGAAGTTCGTAGACAAATATCTCTAGCTAATGATAATATAGCCATGTACAATAGACAGCAAGAAGCTGTTGCTAAGTCTAAGGACGTTGCTGCAGAGTTTAGCGATAGACAGGGAGTTGCTACCGCTGCAGTAGGTAAGAGTGCATTTGGACCTATGACATCTAAGAAGGGAGATAATATAAACATTCCAAGAATGTTGTTTGATGTAAACGCAAAAAACAATATGAGCCTCGGGGTTCCTACTTCAAAACTAATGCCTGGAGAGACTGTTCTAAATAAAAAAACATCAAATTGGGCTGTTGTACCAGGTAAAGGAGACAAAGATAATGTATACTCGACTGTAAAACCAGGAGACCCAAATGTAGTCTACACGAAAAAAGGTGGTATTTCTAAGAAGGCTCAGGCAGTATTGAAGAGCAATGCATCAGAGAATCTTAAACGTTGGGAGTTGAACGAATTAGAAAAAGAACAATCAGTTTTATAGATGACTGAAAACAATCAAAACGATATGAAGAAATATAAGAACGGCAAGTTGCCAGGATTCTGGAGAGGTACAGATTACTTAATGTCTGCAATACCTCACTTGGCAGCACTCGGTAGTAGCTGGAACTAGTATAATAGAGCTAAATATGCTGATACACATGCTCCTAGTACATATGTAAACAACGCAGCAGGAGCACAAGCTTTGAATGAATTAGCACAACTTAGATTTGACCCTACACAATATTTAACGGACGCAAGGAGGGCTTACAATCAAGCAAACTTCCAGGCTAACAGAATGGCAGGCCTTGGTGCTGGTGGACAAGCTATACTGAGGAACGCAAACTATTAGAACTATCTTGATTCGTTAGGTAAGATTAGAATAGCACAGCAAGATACTGATAATAAATATCGCGCAGCACATGCTAATGCGCTTTCTGAGTATGGCGCTAGAGAGCAAGAAGCGTTGATCAACGATAACATTCGTAGATTCCAATGGCAGCAACAGCAGAATGCAGCTAAAGAGGGTTGGATGGCTCAATATCAGAAGAATGGTCTTACGGCACTTGCTGATCTTGCTAGTGATATCATGGGCGTTAGACAGTTTAATAGATCTGAAGATTATTAGAACAAAATGTTAGATTTGTACGACAGATAGGTGAAAAACGACGAATATAAAGTATACGCGGACTATTTAAATAAGTAGAACAATAGGTTAGTTTATCCTACGCTACTTCCGCAAATAGCATTTACTACTGTAGGGGGACGTACGCCACAAGAAGCTATATCTTCCAGCATTTCAAGATTGGACCCAAGATCTATAAAAATACGCGGGCTTAAAGGATTTCAAGATGGAAAAGGCGGATTTGTTGATACTAGAAGCGATACAACATATAGGGGTTATAATGAGAATGGCATCCCTGTTGGTGCTGGATATGGAGCTGCAGCATAGGGCCCACTAGCTTTATTATCAATGTTTGATATACCGTCTGTCGTAAACAATCCTTACGCAAAGATTGGCATTGCTCCTACACCAGGAAGGTCGGCAAAAGGTCTGTTGAAGCGTAACAAAAGGTTGGACGAAAAAGCAGCAACAAAAGATTGGCTAAAACGTCAGTATAAGGCAGACAAACAGTATGAAAAAAGATACGGAATAAGAAGAGAAGATGATAATGCCGTAGATGAGGCGGATGATGAATATTTAGACGACATATATAACAAATAGATGTATTTTAATGGTCCTGGCGGAGAGCTTTGGGAGGCTAACTACGGAGGCACCGATTATGGAGAATGGGTTAGACAAAACTGGGGTAAACCAAAAGGACAATGGAGTCCGTTTTAATTGATTATGGTTATATTAGGATTAGAAAAACCCGTTGAGTACGGGAGTAGATAGATATTTGATCCAACTATGGCATAGATGGTCTTAAGAGCATAGAACAACTACGTTAATGCTATGAGAGAAGACTATTTGCAAGGAAGAGAAGACCTCAAAGAATTCAATAAGAATTTTGGGGACTTCTTTAGTCCTATATAGAAGGATATGGAATGGTACGAATAGAATGTTACCGGTGCTACTAGAGATCTTATAAATAATCTGTATGCACAGGGAATAGATCCTCTTCGTTCTGCTGAAGGTAGAGCTGCTATATCTAGGTGGGTTAACAGTATGCCTGTTGGTAAGATTAATTAGCTTAAGTAGAGTGCTGCAACGGCTAACAAATATCTTGAAAACATGGGAAAACTTATGGCGGAAGGGAGATATAATCCAGATGCTGAAAAATTCTTCGGTAGAGATCTTTCTACGTGGGATACGCTTGGCAGTAATGGTAAACCTGGTAATGGTATATGGGGAGCATCTTCTCCTATTGAGAATATGACGATGGATGAGATTATAGAACCCATTATTAAAAACTTGGATTACACATACGACGAAGCTCGCACAAAACAAGCTAACGATGGTAACGATTATTATACTGTAACAGAAGATCGCATCAGACAAACAATAGCAGACGCTATGGAAGATCTTACCAGAAACGGAACGATGCCGGGCTATTATTACAATAAAGCGCTACAAGCTGTTGGCGGAGATAAAGATAAAGCAATCGCCTTATACACAGATTGGCTTACTAACAGAGGTAAAGATCATTTAAAAGAGAAGTTTGAGCCAAATCAATATGAAATGATGCGCAGAAAAAATGCATATGATAGGTCGAATATATTATTACAAGATCGGTTGGCAAGAGATCGTGACGCTGTAAACTTCCAATACAAAATAGCTTTACAACAAGCAAAAAACAACAATTCTAAATATGGATCACTCAAAGGTACACCTTATTCTTTAACAGAAGAGGTTCACCATGATGGATTATACACAGCAATAATAAACAGAGGAATCCCTGTTCCAAAACTAATAGAAGACGAAAACGGAAATCTTGTTCCCGCTGCAAAAGGTGCTAACGGAAAATATGTTGTTGCAAAAGATAGAAAACAGTGGATTTATATAAATCCATCAGACGCGACATGGGAAGAATTAGAATATGCTGCAAATGATAAAAATACTCTTATTCGGAAATAGTTAGATTTTGCAAAGAAGCAATCTGGAACAAGTCCGTATAGTTTTATTTTTGACAAAAATGTACACAAAAACTATCTCAACACGTACGGATTTCATTTAAACTCTTTAGAAGTACAATCGATGCTGCCTACCAAAAAGATGGGTAAAAATGGTGCTTTTATATTATCTACACAAGATTTAAAAAACATGAGAGCGTTGTCCGGTGTAATTGCGCAATCTGCTGGATCGAGAGTGAATGAAAAATATAAAGGATACGACGCTCTGAAAAACGTGCTTCCGCAAAACGAAGATGCATATAATTTTATAACTGACAAAATAAACTCTAATAAACAAGTAGAGGTTGATTTTAGATTTGATGATACATCAGACAAAAATACAATACAGCTTGTCGGAAAGGATGGAGAAACTCAAATTTGGGTAAAAGGTGATGCTACGTTTATAACGTCAGATACAAAAATGAGTGGGCACAGCGTGTAGACACATACTAGTTCTGGTATATGGCTGCCAACAAACATAAAAAGCAATAAATCGTTACGGAATAAAAGTAATACTAAATGGATAAAGTCAAACTTTGGCACAAACTCTAAAAATAGAAGTGCGTATGAGGCAATTGACGCTCACTATGCAAAAACAACAGGTTCTCAAAAAAATACAAATACTGCATTGGATGCTGATATAATTGACTAAGATTAATTATGGATAGAAAAAATAGAGGATTTATATCGCGACGTAGTACTCCGAATAGATCTAGATTAAATACAGACGACTGGTACAACATGTTGTTTCAATAGAACAATGATGCATACTAGGACGAAATATATCAACAATAGCAACAAAAGAAAAAATAGTTAAATTAGCAAGCAGCTAAAAATACTAATTTTGGAAACTTTATGGAATCTGCTAACGCAGCGGAAGATGAATTTCTAACAATAAAAGCGTTTTAGAAAAAAGATTCCAACGAGTTGCCGGAGATTGTTGTTACCCCAAACGACGTCAGGACTAAAGAAAGTGACGATAAATAGAAAGAAGCTAGACGCGAAATGCTAAAGACAAAAAAATGGCTTTCCGGTTTATCCAACAATAAAGATTTTTCTTAGAACGACGAAGATGAACTAAAACAATTGGATCTGTGGCATGATATTATATATCGTGACAACGATTATATGAAACAATTTGGTAAATACTCTTGGACTCCAAATACAATGGAGGAGTATGCTCAAAGCGAAGCTAAGAAACGGTTAAAATCTTTGGCTGAACATGCTCCAGAAGGTTATTGGATGCGCTCTTTAAAACAAATTGGCACTACCATTTTAGAAGGAGAACCGTTTGGTTTGCCTAAATACATAGATCCGTTTTACTTTACAAAGCAAGCGGTGGCTAAAGTGTACGACAGTCTTGTTTATGACGACGGAGAAAAATCAAAAACAAACATTATTGATGATATATCTAGTACATTTCTAAAACGTGTAAACGAAACACAGATTGAGAACAGTAAAGGTAAAATACAAAGAACCTAGGAAATGTAGTTGCTTGGATCTTTAGGAATGGAAGATCTTATTGCAGCTATGAATAATACTGACAAGTTGAAGCAAATTCAACAATAGTTATTATTTAAACAGTCTAGAGAAGGTCTTACTAAAGAAGAAAACGAAAGACTCAATTCGATACAAAACGATATAAGCAATGCTTCTTTACAAGAAGCTTCTGCGTATAAAAAACTTGATACACTCGCTTCGTATGAGGCTGAAAATCCGATTACAAAAGGTTGGCAAAAATTAAACTACCTTTTGGATAAAATAGATTTTGCATACGATTTAGGTATACGTGATGATCTTGGAGGATTAAAAGACTCTTTAAGAAGTTTGTACCATTATCGAAACGTTGGGGATAAATAGAAGTCTCAAGAATTTTTAAATAAGGTTCAAAGTATTCTATCTAAATTTAACCAGTCGGCAGAGAACGCAAAAGAAGGTTGGAACAAAGATATAGAGGGCGATGAGGAGGATTTAAAACGTATAACAGACAAATACAAAATATCTTCGTATTATGAAGCTCAAGATCAACTTTCTTAGGAGTTAGGATTGTTTAGTCCTAAAAAAATATTATTTAGTACATCTGGACTTCTTGGAGCATCAATGTCTTCTACTCCAAAATCTCTGTTAAAACTTGGAAGTATTGCGTTATCGCTTTCATCCGGAGTCGGGGAGTTGAACCTTGCGAGATTGGGTGCTGCAGGCCTTATAAGTCTTGTTTCTGGAGGTGCTCAAGCTACTGATGAAAATAATGCAGAAGTAGGTGGTACATATCAAACTAGTGATTTTGTTTAGCAGCTTATAAAATATGATGTAGATAAAAGTGTTTTGAATGAAGGCAGAAAGTTGCTTCATAATGAAAATGCTAATTTAGAAGACGTAATCACAGCTTTTACTCGTGGGCAGATTATGTTCAATGATAAAAATAACAGAAATGCAATACTAAACATAATCGCAGGAGCTAACCAGCAGTGGGCATATGATATGAACGCAACAGCTCCTGGTGTATGGATCGATGCCGCCGTTACCACGATACCTACACAAGCATATCTTCGTGCAGCCAAATTTGGAAAATCATTAACGCCAAAAGCTTTGCGCCAGGCAATGAAAAGTAAAATTTCAATGTTAGATGACATTGCCACAGAAGCAGCTATTGGTGGAGAATTTGGTGGCAAATTAGGAGTTCCACTAGAAGAGTTGCTAAACGTTTAGCGTGTTGCAGCAAAAGGTGCTGCAGCTACAAAAGCACCTCTAATTGTACCGTTTACTCCATACGAAGCCTTTAAATCTAGAGGTGTTGCTGAAACAGCTGCTGCAGAAACTGCAAGCAGATTGCGAAATAAATTTACAATTTTGGCTAAAATGTCAAAATATATGCCAAATAAATGGCTCGGAGTGCATTCTCCAAACGTAATGAGATCTGCCGTAAATCTAGCGACAAGGTCTATTACTGGAATGAGTACCGAGTTTTGGGAAGAAGATGTACAAAGCATACGCCAACACCAAAGGCAAAATGACGAATACGGTAGTGAGTATATTTCCGGTGCTTACAATCCAAGAATTATTTTAGACAACCTGTTTAGAGGTGTAAGATCCAGTTGGGATTTTGTATTTAAAGACCCTTTGCATGCCACGCAAGAAGAGCGTGAAATATGGAAGGAAGCGAAACTTGGCGCTTTAGGATGGTTGGCACAAGGCGGAATCCCAGTAATTGCACAAACTGCAAACGGTTCTTGGTAGCAATATGACGCAACAGAGGCGGCTGTTACAAATATACTAGCGACAAAAGCGGAAGATGATACTTTGATACAAAAAGGCATATTGTTCGCAAAACGTGCAAAAACTGTAGATGATTACGACAGAATGATGCAGTCATTCGACGATATCGAACGCACAAACAGAAGTAAAAATAAAAATGCTTCCGAAAATAATGGAGAAGCTGCTTATCCGCAAGAATATATAGAGCAAAATCGTAAGTTGTATCAAACAATATTTAATCTTTCTCACGATCAAAGTATAACAAATGCTGCCAAAAAAGCTGGAATAGATACAAATTCAGAAGACTTTTATGAATTTGTATCTATAATGGCAAGACAGAAAGATATTTTTATGGATTCTGTTGACAAACACGATGACACGGAATCCAAAATAGAAAATTCAAAAGTCGCATCCAAATCTGAAGTGGCATTTAATACATGGCTTGACGAAAACGGATTATTATTTATACAGGATAAAAAACAAAAGAAGTCTGGACACGGAAGCCATCCGATATCGGAAAAAAGAAGAGAGGAGCTTAGAAAAACATTTGAAGAAGAAATAGACCAAAAATACCAGCTTGCGGAATTAGGTGCTTTAATAGATCTTATAGAAACGTATTCTTCTATAGAAAACCAAACATAGAAACAATCAAGAATGTTGAAAACATTGCGAGAATATCTTAACGATCTAAATAGTCGAAGGAAGGAGAGCGGATATTCTGCAATTGAAACTTCAGCTGATGTTAACGCTTTGGTAAAAGATAAAACATTTCACGATATATACAAACCAGAATATTCTGCATTGTACGGACTTACCGTAGATGTAAACATGGCAGAAGATATATGGTTAAACGCGTTGATAGGAAAAGAAGTTGTAGAAAACGGTAAGAAAAAACGTATATATACTGGAAAAACGCTTGTAGATCGATATAAGAAGACATCTAAATCTGATAGAGATTTACAGGAAACGCTCGAAAACGACTTCTTTGAAACATTGCGCAGAGATGATAACATAAAAGCGTGGATTTCCGAATATAACTTTAGAAAAGATAATTCTTTTTATTAGGGCTTTGACGGAAAATGGTATTATGCAAAAAAGGTAAAATCTCAAGACGGTGGTGAACGAATTGTTAAATACGAAATGAAAGATGGGAGACCATCTGGAAAACCTATGTATTTTGACGATGAAGAATTTTATACCTACCACGAGATGGTAAACAACGATATAGACACGGAGGTATCAGAAAATTCAACAGAGTCTGAGAAAGATCAAGCGCGCCAGCGTAGAACTGAAAGAGAAAATACTACAAGAATGTTTCGGCCAGAAACCTTAGAAGAGTTTCATAAAAATCGTGCAAACGAAATTGCCGAGTTAGAGCAGCAGGATGTTGATTAGAATCCATTACCGGAGCAACCAACTCTTCCGATAGAACAGCTTTCTGAAGAACAGAAACTTGTAGAAGAACAAAAAGAGCCGTATGATTATTCATTAGAGCAACTTGAATAGGAGTACCAACCGGTAGAATCTACAAATCGAGTAGAATAGATGTTTGCTGATGGTTGGACGTTCTATACTCGTCCTACTAAGCGAGGCAAGACAAAGTATATGGCCAAATTTGGAAATAAAAAAATCTCTCTTTCGCAAGAAGAAGGTGAAGAGGCAATGGCGTTATAGAACTCGTTGTTACCTTCTCAAAATCCAAATACAAAACCGTTTTTGTCAGGAAGAATAGAGGATTATGCATATGATCCAGCCAGTTACAAAGGGACTCCTGGTTCTCACAATGCAACAGAAGAAGCAACAATCGGTATATTAAACGCTGCATACCAGGGAAATGAGGCTAAGTTTAACGAATTGTTAACATGGGCTAGAAACAGTCTTACAAACGAACAGATTGACGAACTTAAACTTGTATTTGCAGAAGTAAACGGATATTTTGCAAGAGATGTATAGTGGGTCGAAGATGTATACAATTCTAGAATAGAGAAGCGCGAAAAACAAAAGATAGGAACAGAAATATTTAAGACTATTTCTGATTTTATAAATAAATACAGTATTGCGTTATTTAAATTTGGTAGACTACTTGCAAATATTCCGGAGGAAACGGTTTAGAAATGGGTAGAAGATTTCTCTAATTCAGCAAACAAACAATATAAATCTATTCTCTTAAGCGATGGTAAAAAAGGCTTGACACCTACAGGAATAAATAAGGCTCAACAAACAATCGCTCTAGTTCGAGCAAAATTTAAATTTGTAGATAACGGAAACAATACGTATTCCGCAATGTCAGAAACAGGAGAGAGTTATAGTATATCAAAAGCCTAGTTTGAGTTTGCAGAATACGTTCGTCAACAGTTTTAGCCAAAACAACTCGAATTGTAGTTTGACGAAACGTCGCTTCACACAGAACCGGAACCTTTAGATCAAAATGAAACAGTAGAAAGTTCTGTTAATACACAAACGTCGCCTGCAGAAGTACAAGAATCACCACAACAGGACGATAGTGTTGATGTAGGCGAACAGCTTCTTTTGCATGGTATCGGTTTTGTTGACAGTTTCTTGTAGTAGTTTGAAAAGTCAACGTCGACAAGACAAGAAAAAACAGACATACAGGACGAAATATTATCGAAACTTTCGGAATATAACAAAGAATTAAATCCGAATGTGTTACATCAATATACAACAGCGTCACATTATTTTATTAGAGAGGGCGGAAAAGTTGTGTTATATAAGCGTGTGCACGAATATCTTAAAGATCCAGAAGATAATATTTTAAAAAACGTTACATCCAAACGATATAATTCTGCAAAGAGAATATATGACAAGCTTATCAATTCGAATACTTTAGAAGAATTTAAAAAGATTATTGATGAAGCTGAATTTGAATGGAATTCTATACTTGCAGAAAAATACGGAATAGATTCATACACATATAATAAACGATCAATATCTCTAGCAGGTTATAAACTTGAAGACGTTTTTAACGATAGTAAAGAAGAAGCTGCAGTCGCAATTGCAAATATAGCGTCGTATAACGAAATAGTTGATCCCGTTACTGGAGAAATTACAGCTCGTAGTGTTGATATAATGAAACGATATGTCGATGCTGGAAATATAGTTGACGAAATAATAAGAAACATATTTTCTAATAAACCGTTAGTATACGACGAAAAAGAATATATGATGAGCCGCGAAACGTTCTACAATTTTGTAGAAAACGTTCAAAGCAGAAAAAGACAGCTTGATAAGTTGGGTATACGAGTTCTTACTGATGAAATAATCACGTATTCAGAGATCAACGGCGTTAAAGTTGCTGGTGTAATGGATATGGTCGCAGTAGATCCTTTTGGAAACACTTACATCATTGATTTCAAAACGACGTATCAATACTACAAATACAATAAAAAATCAACAACAGGTACTCCAATAAAAGGCGTAAAACTTGCAGAGATTGACGAAGAACTTGAAGCTCTTAAAGAAGGGGAGACAATCGAGTTCAACAGACAGTCTTTGGACCAGTACAGAAAATAGTTATCGGTTTATCGTCATTTGTTGAAATTATAGCACGGAATAGATGTAAAACACATGTTTATTGCTCCGGTTATAGTTGATCATAAACAAGGAATAAACGATTTGACTGGAATCGTTGATTCATATAATTATGTATTTGGTGGATTTAACGAAAACGGTATTCGTCCATACAAAGTGTTTAAAATTGATCCGGACAACTCAATGTTTGATCAGCATGAACCTGAGCCAGAACAAACAAACTATGACGAGATAGACAAATTGTTTGCAGAATTACAACTTGCGTTTGAAAAAACAAGTACTGCGTTATCAAATCGTAAAGGGTTTTAGATTATAAGTAGTCCATTGTCTGCGCCGTATGTAATGATGAAAGCTGCCGTTGATAAAGCGCAGTCTTCAGTAGATGCGTTAAAAGATGGCCAGCCGATAGAAGAATAGAGCGTTCTTGATTTTATTATGGCTGCAAAATTGTCTATAGATCAGTTTAATAATACAGCAAGAGATTATTTTGTAAAAAAGGATCAAGAATCATAGCAAACTCCTGTTTAGATAAATACAAACGGAGGAATTCCAAATACACCAGAAGGACACCAGTTGAATCCACAAAAAAGAGATCCTTACGGCGATTATAGAAAATACAACAATCTTGAGATTCGTAAAATTCCAAATGGGTGGAGTACTAAAAAATGGAGAGATTTCAGACGAGTAAGTTCTCTTCCTGATTTTCTTGAAAAATCTAGGTGGGAATTAAATGTAAAAAGTTATATTCGTACTATGGGTACTCTTACTGTCGGAACGCTTGCGGAACAAAAGCCGTCGTTGAATATAACTATATACTATAATGAACATTTATCGGACGGTTCTGTTGTGGAACATCAATTCGGCGGCATTTTAATGCACATCTCTGACGAAAATAATGGAGTAAAGATGACAAATAAGCGTCTATAGTCTCCATTAATGCAAAAAATAGATTCCATATTGTTTGACAAGAGTCAAAGCGGCGTTCTTACTATAAAACCAAATGCAGAAAACAAACGTATAATTCTTACAGGGAAAAGTAGGACAAACGGAGAGATCTAGTACGATAACAATAACATTCGTGTTGTACAAACCGCAATCGGTATAAATGATGCCGAAATAGCCGGTTTGTAGGACGGAAATACCATAGGACAGCTTGGTTTAATGTCTCATGGTAACATAAGACCTATAACCAAGAATAGGAACGATGATATTGTACCAATTTATACGTTTGGAGACGGAAGAGAAATGCGAGACGGTATGGTTGGATTAAAACGAAATCTTCCGTATACAGAGGATAAAGAATCATACACACATACTCCAATTATACCACTCACTCCTAAGAAATTACAAAATGACGATATAGATCTTATTGTAGACATACTGAGAAACTATGGTAAGTATAGTAGGTATGGCTATAAAATTAAGATCGGCGATAAAGAGTTTGAAAGTCCGATAAAAGCTTCTGTTATTTTACACAATCTTGTTCGTTTCGGAGATAGTGCGAGAATTACGCAAAGTAGATTTGTATTCGATTTTGTTGAGGAAAACGGAGAAACTAATTTTTCTAAAGTACAAATTACAAATTGGGGTACAGATGGATTTACTATATATGATTTGACCACAGACGGACCAATGGGAACAGACGGACTTAAAAATCATCTGAAATCTGGTGGATATGTCTATTATAACAACGAAAACTTAATGCGTCACGGGACAAGTAAAGGCTTGGACACAACACCAGGTAGTTTGTTTGAAGGACTTGAACAGTTCTTTAGAGATCACCCAGATATAAATCGCATCAAGTACTCAGAATCTATGACGTTTGATCGTAAAGATGTGGATCCAAACGAAAACGGACAATATGACGGTATTCGAGGGTATCATTGGATGATGCGCCACGGTTGGATGTTGTCAGCATATCAAACGATAGAATTACCAGTAATGGCAGCAACGGACGCTGAAGAAGGAGTTCCGTACGACAGTACTAGAAAACAAGAGAGTAAAAAGCAAGAACAGCAAACGTCTGTTCTTCCAACGTTAGAAGATATTACCAGAATTGTAAGAGATGGCGATAGTAATAAATCTTCTGTCGTAGACGATCCTACTATAGGTCCTATTAACTTATATCAAGATCCGGGATTAGGTAGTCTTTATAATGACGACGCAGTTCTTCCAAAAATAGCAACGTCTCGTTCAGAAACACCTATAGATTAGAAAACTGCAGAACGCAGAATAGCTCATATTCTCGGAAAAAACTTTCCTCTAAGGTTTGTTCCAGATGTAATAAAAACTCTTAAAAACGGACATATTGTTGTCGGTCAGTTAAATCGTGCAGGTATAACTTTGGCAACCGCTGCACAAAACGGAGTGGAATTTCACGAGGCGTTTCATGCCATTGTGGAAATACTTTTGCCAGAATCTACAAGAAACCGTATATATGAACATTATAGGGAAAAATATGCAAACGGTAGAGATGTAGATGACAGATTTGTTGCAGAAGGTTTAGCAGATTTATATTACGAGTTTAAGAACGGGTCTCCAGAGGTTCGTTTGACTTGGGACATTGCAAAAATGTTTAAAAATATTTGGCAATATGTAAAAGCTTTAATATCAATAAACGACACAAAACTTGCAATGTTGTTTTGGGCTACAGACTTGGGATTGATGCGACTATTTAAAGCCGATTCGAAAAAGTTTGAAAACTTACAACGTCGGTTTGGAGATGGTCTTAATTACGAACTTGTTGCAAAAGACGGAACAAAAACCATACTGAAAAATTTCAACAATTACAGAGAAGTAGACGATCTTGTAGAAGTTTTGCTGTATAAAATGATTCACGACTATGGCGTAGAAGTATTGGGATCAAATTTAAACAGGCTTGATACTCGTTACGCAGCAGTTGCTACGTTGATGATGGCGGACAAAAACGAGAAAAAATCTATGAACGAGACAATTGACAATCTAAAAGCAAAGTGGGGAGATAAAGCAATCGAACATATACCGCACTCGAAAGCATTTAAATAGTTGATTGGAGAAGGATACACAGACAAATAGCTGTTAAAAGCATTACACGACAATAAAATAACACCTCTAGCATATAGAAACGCTATGATGTTTAGAGAGGCGTTTGATAATTGGGACGTATTCAGAGTACTTGTTGAAGATAAACTACATCAAAAAGGTGTGGATAAAAAGATATAGAGGGAGGATCGTGCTCGTGACGACAGAGATGGCGGCGAAGGATATACGCAGGACGATTTTGGACACTATAATCAACCTTTCTACGAACATTCTATGCGTGACGATGTGCCAACGAGAATAAAGTTTTTCTTATCTACAAGACCAAATAGAAGGTGGGCTACTCCAGAAGATGTGAAAAACGGACTTGTTGCCAGCACGCATATTGAAACTGTAGATAAGAACGGAAATCCAAAAAAAGTTCGTGTTCCTATAGACATCCGCAACAACAGTATGGGTTATAGTACATATATGTCATACCAGCTTGTTTATAATACTTTACTTAGAACAGCTCATATGGCAAAAAGTATAAAAGAGTTTGACGACATTTTACACAAACTTGGCGAAAATGATTTCTTGTTGTACAATGTTGCAAAAAACTATCATCGGTTTAGGACCAACATGTATGTAAGATATCGTGACGAGAATGACGGTAAATATAGAAATATACCAAAAGTTCTTGTCAAAGGAAAACTATTAGACCCATCAGAATATATTTCCGACTTAAATAATCTTACAGAAGACGAAGAATTTCCGACTGTTGTAAGATACACACACGATGTGTACGATAAAAAAGATTCTAAGCTACTACATAGATAGGGAGACATTATTCAAGAGGCCGTAATACAAACAGATGCTGATTACGAACAACTTGTTGTTCAGTTATTTTAGGCAGTACATGCTCAAAAATTAGATTATTAGTTTATGTTTGCAAACGGTATTTTACAAGAAGACGGTCGTCCTACAGGAAAGTATTCGTATAAAACCGATTCTACAAACGTAGACCAATCTATGCAATCATATCCGCATTTGTGGTTTGATTCGATAAGAAGCGCGTGGGGTGGAATACTGACAATTGACGAAAACCAAAACGTAACTTCTGTAAAATATAATGGGAATCCATCAAATGTATTTGGAGAAGCTGCTGCATTTTTTAGAGATTTAAGATCCCATACTGCCGTAAACGGAAAAATGAACAGACATAATGTAAATATAGATGGAGTTGTATATGATATGTCTGATGCAGAAGGATTTGATGTTATCGTATCAAAAATTGTTCAAGTATTGAATTCTATTGGGGTTGATATAAATAAACAGGCGTTTAATTATATGTTATTATCAAAGTATGACTATATGGATAAAATAGAAGATGCTTTGGTACAATTACTTAATAGTTCTAGTACAGATAGTATAAATCCGTTGATAGACAAAGATTCCGGCATACTTACATTATTACAAAATGCGCTAAATAATGGAAATTATACACTATTTACGACAGATTCAAAAGATAGTGGTTCTCAATTATATGCTAACAACGGCTTCTTAAAAGATTTGGCAAAATGGGTAGGAAAATACCGCCTCGCCGCTCAAGAATCAATGACGCTAGGACCAGAGAACACTAAAATGTACACATACGCTCAACACCATTCTGCATCAGATACTACAGACAGTTTGAACGACGTGTTCGATAATAGTGGAAATATGAAAAAAGAAGGTGTTGTGCAAGACTTGATGAAATCTCCGTACGTTCTATCTGAAGATGGTAGAGAAGGTTCGATAATTATACGAAGCGTATTAAACAAAAATTTCAACCCTCGACATAACCGTTTGGTTCTCTCTACTTCTAGTGGCGTAAAACTCAATATTGCTGGAAACGGAGGAACTAAATATTCAGAAATTACTGCCGTAGAAGACTGGTTAAGTAAGGCCGCGATTTTACAAGATGGTAATATCATATTCCCAACGCTGTCAGATAAGGCTACGTGGTTCTTTTTAAGAGGTATTCGTTTACCAGGATTCAACTATGACGATTTTGAACGCTCAATGCTTCCTATATTCACTCATACTGGAGATCATAGTAGAATGTTGTTTGACAGATCCGATTACCAGCCTGGTGCAAAACAGCTAATGTTTAATAAACCGAATCCCGTATTAGATCAACTTATAGAATACGCATATCGTGAATTAGATTTTGTAAATTAGACTATAAATCAGCTTGGTATTTAGGATATAAATCACACATACGAAAATCATCTATCAGAAAACGACAAGATTAAAAATTTCCATACTGGAGAGATGCATGGCGCACGATTTGCATTCCTGACTGGTGTATACGGAGCGTATGATGATAATGACCAATTTGATGAAACCGTAGACGCTTTTTATGATTTCAACATATACGATCCACAGAATCCAGAAAAATCGGTATTGACTAGTAGGGAGCGAGCAATGCGTACGTTTTTTGATAAACGTCCAGGAGAGACTGATCAAGATCTTAAAGCAAGACAACGTGCAATGATTGCTAACATTCTGCAACACAGAATGATAGATTAGTTAAACGATCTTGTGGATAAAGGAATTATAGAAAAACTTCCTGTAAACATTGCCAAATTTAGAAATAATAAAATAGATCCTAGAGTTTCTGTGTTTTTTGGATTCAAAAACAGGTTGTTAGACGATAATAAAATAAAACAACTAAAAGAATATTATAGAAACATGCCGTTTGGAAAAGACAGTACGTATGGTGCTACGTTTACAAACGACCAATTAGAATCGGTTGCAATTTCGGCATATGTATACGATATAACAGCAAAATCTATAATGTCTAAAGAAGAAACACAGCGCGTTTATACAGGATTTCCGCACTTTTTTAAATGGAAATTTGACAACGAAGGTCATCTTGTAGATATTATGGAAGATGAAAGTAAACGTCTTGGCGGAGAAGGATCTACTGGTACGTCAAATGTTTTGGACCTTCCAAATCTTCCAAAAACATATCGAGTTGCAGAAATAAAGGATTGGGAAATCACATCACCGTTTGCAAAAGCGTTGGCTGTTGCGTTTAAAGACAATGAATATCGAGATGCGCTTGTGAACAAACGATTAAACAAGTGGAATGATCAACATCTTGGTAAAGTAATCGACGATAAAGATGCAGACGCAATATACGATGAAGTGTATAGTATGCCGCTGGATAAAGTTGCAGAAGAACTCGGAGAGGATACTGTATTTTTGGATGAAAAAATTAAAGCGGAATCTGAGTCATATGTTCGCGATACTAAAAGAAATTTGGACGGAGTAAATGTAGCCGACGGTACTGCTTTTATTACAGATAAAATGGCCGAACATCTTTTAAGAATGCGTGGAGCTTGGAATAAAGATGTAGAAAAAGCATTTAGTTATCTTAGAGGAAATAAGCGCTCGCATTTAAGCAATCCAAAAGCATACAGACTTATTGTCGATGCGCTGATTGGTACTTAGAAATATTCGGCGTTCGGATATCGTATGCAAAATGGAGTTCCTGTACACTATTACAACAAATATGCGCTCTTCCCATTATTTAAGGATATATCTTACGGGTTTACTGCAGAATTGTACAAAAAGATGAACGATCCGAAAACAGGAGTTGACATGGTAATGATGACATCTGCTGTGAAATCTGGATCACAAGCAGCTTAGAGCTTTAATCCAGAAATGACAACCGAAGAATTATCTAAATTTTCGTTTGAGGGACACACTTATGTACAACATTTTTCACAAATTCGTAGACAGCTCAATACAGATCCTCATGAAAAAGATCTTCAACCAATGGGTACTCAAGCAGTAAAAGTTGCTTTATCTACAATAAGAGACAACCAGCTGTATACGAGACCTGATGGATCTCAGATTAGAGGTAGAGATCTTAAAAAATCGATCATGGACAATATCAAAAAATTGTCAAAAATTGGAGAAGATCGCCTTACTGATAGATTTTTTAAAGACGGAGAGTTAAATGTTATAGAATTTGCTAAGTTTGCAGAAGATGAGCTTGGCAGTAGAGGTGCTGATAAAAACCTATTAGAAGCAATTAGAAGTCTTTACCAATCGCCATCTCCGATTTTAAACTCTGTCTCCAACATGGCTTGGATAGAAAGCGTAATGGTTTCTGTTATCAATAAGCATATTGTTGACGTAAATCTACCAGGAAACGCATTTTATCAGAGATCTGTATACGGTGTAGAAGGAATGCTTAGCGACGATCAGTTCCCAACGTTAAACAACGGTAAGCCATTACAAATGATTAACGAAGAAGGTAGTATGGACGCTGTTGTAAGTATCGATTATTTTTATAATATTATTCCAAAAAGGTATCGTTATAATTTTGACAAAGCTAAACAGTGGCTTATTGATAATGACATAATCAGCGGTATAAAATCATATAGCAATGGTGAGTGGAGTAATGCGAAAGCGAATACAATATCGTATCGTATTCCAACGCAAGGTATATCATCGGTACACGCGTTACGTTTTGTAGATGTTGTACCTGTTTTAAGAGATACTATAATACTTCCAAAAGAATTTACCAAGATTACTGGTTCGGATTTCGATATAGATAAGCTTTATTTGAGTTCTAAAAACTATAAAGTTACCGAAACAAAAGAATTGGATATGTTGGAGAACGATACTTATCCGAAAATGTACTATACATATCAGGCGACAGATGTGTTTGACGAATCCGAAGAACAGTATTATCAGAATAATCTTGTTGACGATTATCTAATGTTGCTCAAAGACGCCGGATCTGCAGTTAAAAAAGAAAATCCTGATGCCGATAACGAACTTCTTTTGGGTAGATATGTGCACTACTTACATAGATCTATTGACAACGATACGTCTCTTGTAAAAGGTGTTTTGAAAGAAGTAGAAAAAGATAGAATACGAAAACCAGTAGAACCATTTGTGGTCGGTAGCCTGTATACGCAGTCTAACTTAAAAGACAGTTTTATTACAGGAAAATTCTTAATTGCGCCGTTTGCGCTCAATTTGAATAGCCAAATTCTTACGCAATTATATAACGTAGGCTTTAAAACAGCTCCTCATGGTATAATGACTGCTCTTGGCGCAGAAAGTTTGGCTATGCGTAATGATAGAGATGGAAACTCTATTTTATCTTGGTTATCTGCGTTCATAAATGCCTGTGTGGATGTTGCAAAAGACCCATACATTTTGCGATTAAATGTGAATAAGTATACTGTAAATAATACGATATTACTCATTCGTACAGGATTTGGTAAAGACGCTTTGTATTTTACTAGGTAGCCGATTTTAAAAGATCTTGCCGTAAAAGTGTTGAACGAATCTGGCGACGTTGTTACAGATCCATCGTTGTCTCCATATCAAAGATAGAGACAAATAGAATAGGATTACGCTACAAACGTATTTAAAACAATCGATTCTAGAATCGAATCGAAAATAAAACGTCTATATGGTTGGGGAAATAACAAATACAACGATAAGGATTTTGAAGAGGACGAGGCTATATTTAAAGCGTTGTTCGGAATTATGCAAAATGAGGAAGGATTTGACGAATATGTTCCAAAGTCAAAGACAATATTGCAAGACCTTTTGACAAACCGCGATGTTCTTATAAATAAAGACGGAGACTTTACGGTGGAAAATATGCGTCAAGACGGGTATTATGATATTAATGGAACTAAGTATTCTCCAGCTGCTTTATAGGGTTATGTGTTTATAGCGAAAAAGTTGTTTGATGACTATTCTGAAGCTCTTAACAATCTTGTATAGACTACAAAAATAGATACTAAAAAACATGGTATTAATTTCTTAGAATAGCATGATTATATGGAAAGGTACAAACAATTGAAGGATTATGATACAAACATGTTCGACAAGAATTTGTACTATAAAGATAAATTTGGTAATGAAAGTGGAATGCTTGTTGAGTCCTTCATAGACTAGAAGACTGTGAGTGCGATTACAATGTTACCAAAAATATTAAAACCGCAAATGATTCATATGACCGATGAGTTCTAGGCGTTTTTGGATAAAACTTCTCAAATTGTCAACAACCAGACTAAAGAAACTAGAGGAGAAATACAAAAACAACTTCTTACCTATATAAAACAAAAGGTTATGAATCGTATTATGGATGAGCGTGGAATCGTTTGGGATAATATTATTCACGGACCTAACAATCTTGCTTCTAGAATTGTATCGTTGAAACATAAGATGTAGAGTGACACAACTGGTAAATACTCACATTTTGTTTCGTACGGTATAATAACAAACTAGTTACTTGACAATTTGTATCCTGTACCATATTCTCCAGCATTTGGTCAAGATAAATATTCGCTGATTCAGTTGGATAATAGTCTTGACGACGATCCAGATATAGAAAATGCGTATATTGATGGGTGGCAACAAATGTGGGAATCTGACGACGAAGAAATAAAACAAATCGCATTAGATTTGGCAATTTACGCTTTTATGACGTCGGGAGATAATCGTGGATTTACTAAATTCTTTAAATATGTACCATTAAAACTTAGAGAAGATATAGGGTATGTGAACTATATGAATACTATGTACAGACAGTTTAGTAAAAACCTTATGCAATTTACTTCTGCCGGGTATTCTTTTAATTAGATAAATATAAACGAGTTTATAAGAAATAATTGGAAGAGTAATAAAATATTACCAACGTTTAATCCGTGGAAAAACGGTAAATATGTTATATATGGAAATAAGACTGTTTATTAGGATATAAATAAAGCAAACGGCATGCCTATATATAGAAATACTTGGTAGATATTTGCTCCGACCAGACGTAGAGATGGCAAACCGACGATAGGAATAAATCCAACTACTGGTTTATATCCACCATTCATTAAAATGCGTAGGCCTTATGCTTCAAGTAGAGATGTAGATCCGTATTTGTTGTACCGACTCGTTTCTCTTGGTGTCGATAAAGATGGAAACGAAAAACCAATATATGCGTTAGCTAACCAAAAAGGCGTTAGCGTTCGTGCTGGATCTCAATAGTTTGATATATACGAATATGAAAGAGATGATCAAAATAACCATGTGATGTCTGGTCATTATTTGGACGATATTGATTGGGAAGATGTTGCTCAAAAGATTGCAAAATCCTTTGTAGACAAATACAATGCCGATAACACGTTCCGAGTAAACGACCAAACGTTCTTAAAAATGGCAAGATTACCAAAAGGCGATCGAGATTGGGTGTACGACTATAGCATTTCTACAGATCAACAAACTGGAGAATAGAAGATCTCTGAAACTGGTGTTTCTGCAATGTATGCTACGATTCTTTACGAGATGTGGCGAGCCGAACGTAATGCTGCACGTGCAGAGAAAAAAGCCGTAGATAACAATCGTCCGATAATTGAGAATTTGAGGTGGAGTGATAAATTTAAAAAATTTTGTGAAGGATAATAATTATGTTAGCAATTTGTCCAAATTTAAAAGATAAAAAAATAGCTGCAGAATTTAATGAACTTTTACAAGCATTAGACAACAATAAAGATGCAGCGTATTAGATTTGGTCAATGAACAACGGCAACAGTATAGATTTGGCTCCGAACGGGGAGCCTTCTATACTCTTTGCCGATTTGTTGACTAAATACAACGGAGATAGAGTATCTGCTATAAAGGATAAAGCTATATCCTTTGCAGATAATTTTATTAAAACTAGTGAAGATGTTAATGGAGAGGTATTATTAAAAGATTTGTATGCTGGTATTTCTAAAGACGATATTAGTTTTAAAATATATTCAAACGTTATAAAATTATCTAATGAGAGAAAAGAAAACGTTGGAAAATTTATATTTGGAAAACTTTATCCATTGAGAAAGGTTTTTTCATTAAAATCAATGTCTGCTAAAAACAGGAAACGATTTTTAAAGAAATATGAACATTATAGTGACGTAGACTCAATATTGGAAGAGGAGATAAAAAAGCAATTAGAAGATATATTTCTCGTAAGTAATATACCGTATATAGAACACGGAGAATCTTTGTCTTTGTATATAGATCGCATAATTCCTTATATTTCTGAAGATTTAAAAAGTAGAATTGATTTTTACTCTGATTATATATCAAAAAGCTATAATAAAAACGTAGATTATTCTTCTTACTTTACGTTATCTAGAATATTCAAGAATAAAACACTAGATTTTTCAAAGTTAGAAGAAAATGATAAGAATTTATTGCAGTGGAAATATCCTAAGATGTTTAGCGGAAAATTTAAAAGTAATAAATAGGCTTTTTCTTTTTATAAACGCAGGTGGATAGAAAAAGATTCTTCTGATATGAAGCGGGAGTTAAACGAAAAATCTTTTAAATATGTTCAATATAAAAAAGCTTTGGACGTTACGCAAGCTAGATATGATTTTATAAACATGCCTACTGCAAAAAACTGGATACGTTCTAAAATATAGAATGATATTCTTGTAAAATACAAATCTATAATATCAAATGAAGAATTAAACCTACTGAGGCAGCAAAAAATGGTGCTCGCCGAAACGCAATTCAGAGCTTATACAGAGAAGTATTAGAAATCTTTACAAAATTTACCAGATAACTATAAATGGCTGTTTGACAAGGGAACTGATGTAGAATACAGATTATCGTACTTGTTGGCAAATATAGCAAATAAATCTAACAACAAGCGATATAAAGTTTTAGCAGAAGTATTGCGCAAATATTTTATAAAAAACGATGTATCTGTAACTTTTACAAAAATACCATCAAACGATTTAAACGAAGTAGATGCACATGCCGTTACAAAAATAGAGCACGTGGACGACGACGCTATTATATCTGATATATATATAGAAATTGACCCTGACGCATTAACTGTCACAAAAGAACCCGATAGAGTTTTGTTACACGAAGCAATACATGCAACATCTTCATTTGTGATAGCTAGTGGCCTCGAAAACGAAATATATCAAATCATAAATCATATACTAAACCATTTAGAAGTTTTTGGTATGACCAGAGGCGTTGTCTCAACACTAATAAATGGATTGAATTCACCAGATGAATTCATTGCAGACTTTTATACAGCTCCGGAATTTTAGCAAATGTTAAAAGATATTCCACCAATTCCAGATACAAAATTTAAAAACATATTTGAACATTGCGTTGAAATATTTAAACGTGCCTTTTTCAAATTATTAGGACTTTCTCCAGACAATTTATACGATCAGTTGTCTCCGATAATGGACGATATTATATCGTTGTAGTAGGATTTAGACTAGATGAGTCCTATAATAAAACAGTTGTAGAAATATGACAAATATGGAGAATTTGAAGTTGATTCTGCGTTTGGTATTATACCTGAAAAACACGGTTTTATAAAAAATGTTTTGACTTTGTCGATGGATCAAAAGTCATATACACAATCTAGTATAAATAAGCTACTGTCGTCCAACCCAAACGCTACAAATGAAGAAGTTGTCGATACGATGTTGAATTCTGAAAAAGAATGGGCAAACGAACAACAGGAACAAATTGTTGGAGAAACGTAGCACAAACTTATAGAAGCTTTTGGTTTAGTTGAAACAGAATCTGGATATGAAATCCCAGGAGATAATTCTGAAATCGCAAAGCTTCGTATATAGTTTGTAAAAAATATGTCTACTAGAGGCTATATAGATTCGTATAAGAAAGCCGCAATTGATCATTATATCATTTCTATAGGACTTACGCAAGGAGACGCCACTACGTTCAATCACGAACTTGCGCATTATTATATACGCACATTTAGTAATAGTAAACTTATACAATCTGCTCTTGATCTATACGCAAAGAAAGGAATGTCTATTGACGAAGTAGAAGAAGCTCTTGTAGATGCTATTACCGAACGGTCTGTAAACAATGAATTTGGTGACAATCTCGAAAATCAATCTTTTTTCCATAAATTTTGGTACGGATTTAATAACCTATTATATAAGGTATTTAATATCAAGACTGATACTGCTAGAAAAGCAATTGCCGATTAGCTTACGAAATCGTTCCTTATAAACGACACTCTCGAATAGACAGAAAACGATGCAAAATACAAGCCGGTTTTTCATAGAATGTATCAATCGGAATACTAGCAGAGGAAAGAAAAAAAGTCTTCTCAGCAATATAAGAAACGTGACGATAAATACGACGTTACTGCTGGTAATATTATAAACGCTAGTAGAAGTAGACAAAAGTCTTATGATTAGCGAATGCGTTCTGATAAAATTGGAATGTTTGCGAGCGAAGAATAGGCAGTAAGAAACGCAGAAAACGCTCGCATTGGTCAAGAAGCTAAACAAAAAATTGAGTAGGCTAGAAAAGATAAGAACATCGAGGCGGAAAATCACGAGAAGGCACAACTCTATTTGTCGTTTTTGAAGAACGCTTATACAGAAGCACAACAGCTTAGAGTGATGATGTTAAACGCAGAGGCAAATGGGTACAGAAGACTTATGTATAAGCCAAATGAAGATGGTTCGCGATCATATACAAGAGTTGAAGATGATTAGTATATATCCGAAAGAAATCCTACAGAAGGGATGTTATCTACAGAATATACATTTGATGACTTGGAGTATGCAAAAACAGATATTCTTGGGTTTTTTAAACCTATTGTTACTAGTATAAAAACTATAATACAATCGGCAGAAGCAGACGGTTTCTCTAAAGAAGACATTCAGTAGTTGCGTGATGTGTTTGAATAGACGGATTTAGAAATAATTCTTGAAGATATTGAACGAACATATAACGACGGTCTTAGAGAAAAAATTAGAATTCTTATAGACGATATTGTGTTATCTAGAACAGACTTGGATAACGATATGAAAGCTAGGCTTCGTGTAAACATGTACAAGTGGTTAAACGACCAGATGGATTATGGAGATGTTAAAGCTGCAGAGGTATGGGTTGGATTAGGATCAAGATCTAAAAGCCCAATATTAAGAGCGGTGCACGATATGCTTGCTGATATGTAGGACGAAAAAGACAGGCAGGTATATGACAAAGGCGTAAATCTAATGGATCTCAAACGCAAGGCAGAAAAACATATGGGTTTAAAATATAAGTTTTTCTATAATGTATAGAAGCTACTTGTATAGATGGATAAAAACGGAATGCCTACTGGAAACTGGCTCAGCGAATACAACGACGGGCAATATTACCAAGACAGAGACGAATTCAGAGATGAATTATTGTTCGGAAACAAGTTTAAGGGAAAATATAATCAGTCAAGCATAGAACAGCAGATAAAAAATATAACTTTAGAAGACGGTTCTAAATTAATTAAAGACCCTAGTTGGAAATTAGAAATTGACGAAACAGGCGCCCCTATACTTCCAGATCACCCTGACGCTGACGAAATATATAAAAACTATCTCAGAGAATACGATACGTGGCTGTCTGAGCATATAGAGCGTCCGTATACGCTTCGTTATTATCTTGACAGAATAAACACACTGTCGGTGCCTACACTAAAGGCTGTAAACGCTGTAAACGCAAAAATAAGTGCTATTACAGGTACAGTTACCAGAGAGGGTAAACCTAGATTTGAATTGTTAACCCAGAGTCAAGTTTAGATGCTTACGTCATACGAGAAAGAACGCAGAGATTTGGGTAACTTTTACGATGCAGACGATAGACTTAAAAATCAAAATTCAGTAGAATATTAGATTGCATATGATCTTATGATGTGGAATCGCAAGGTGTCCGATAAAATCAAATATATAACGGACACAGATCAATATGAACAGTCTAAAAATTCTGCAAAAAATCCAAGGATGTTTGAAAGGATGTTTTCACACATGTCTATAAATCCAAGATTGTGGGAAATCATAAAACGTAGTAATCTTGAAAATCCTGATAGAAAATTGGATCCAGAACAAAAGCGTTTATCCGGATTGTTGTATCAACGCTCGCTATTTTTATCAAGATATCAAGGAGATCGTATTGCCGAAATAAAGTGGGATAAATTGTTTGATGAATCTTCTGGCAGGTTAAAGTAGATAAATTTCTGGAAAAACTTAAACCTTCTTGATACAGAAATAACAAGATTACAATCAGAATTGAGCGAAAAATATAAAACCATAGTAAGTCCTCATGGAATGCCTTTCGGTACTGTAATGGATAAATTTCTTATTCCGTACGAACATTTATCCAAAGCTGATATAAACTGGGCGGATCCTAATACAGAAACACGTTATTATCATATGGTCCAACGTATGAAACAGGCGATGGACGAAGAAACTGATCCGAATAAGAAAAATGAAATATTGTCTGAAATATAGTTGTTAAGATTTTATCAAATTGGCAGAGATGAAGACGCCCCGCTTAGTATATTTTCAACATATATACCGAAGTTGGCAGAAACTATATATGACGAACACGACGGTACTGGAGAAGAAAAGATAAAAGATTTTGTAAGAACTCCTATTTCTTTATTTGCAAAAATAGACCGAATAAATTCTGATAAAACGTATGTAAATGAAAATTACATAGAAAACTCTGATGATCTTGTTCAACTTAAAGAAATGTATAAAGATCCTAGGTGGGATGTTATAAACGATCCAAAAAATAAACCACTAAAAGATTTATATGATGAGTTAAAGAGCTCTATGGAAGAATCTTGGAAAATGATTCCGTATATGTCAAAATACGACAATCGTCTTTCATAGATCGCCGGTAGAACTGGATAGATACTTGGAAGAAATATGTTCCATAAATACGGTTTATAGTTTGGTAAAAATTTCGGAGAATGGTTCAGAAGAGAGATTTCTGTTGTAGAAACTGATACAGATTTTAGAGCAAATGACGACAAAGAGCAACGTCCGGACGGTAGTGATATTGAAAATATTCCCATACGTTTTGTAAAACGATTGCCAAAGTCATAGTATATAAATCTGGACGTTGTTGGATCCACCCTTGCGTTTTACGATATGGCGCTAAATTATAAAATAAAAGCGCAACATGCGGCAGAATTAACAGCTATACTGAACAGGCTCGAACAAAACTCATTATCTGGTAGTTATAAACATGCGTTTGACGCTCAACAATCCGAAGTACTTGATGGAATGTTGCAACGGCAGTTATATGATAAACACAGTACTGGTGGTGGAAACATAGGTACCGGCGCAGAGGATTATATTTCCGAAAACAAATGGCTGAAAGGTACAGATTGGATTAGAAAGTATGTTATAGGTACTAGTAGGGATTGGTTGAAACGAATAGGTAAAACTAGAATTATATTTCAAAGTGGTATGCTTGCACTGAATCTAACATCTGGTATAATATCGTTTTTAGATCCATTCATGTCTTTATTGATAGATACGATTACGGGAAAATACATAAACGCAAAAGATGTTGCATACGCTGTCGGATAGATGGTAATAAGTCTTCCTGCTGCGATCGGCAGTCTTGGTAGAATTAGTCCAATCGGTAAGTATAATAAACCGATGGCAGCAATGCAAAGATTTTAGCTTGCAAAAGGTAATTTGCAAACATTTAAAGATACAGACTAGAGTTAGGTCATGAGATTCTTAACTGATGGGCTAACAATGAAGTATTTTAGCGTTGGAGATTATACTATAAACACTATCAATATGATAGCTACAATGAACAATTATCGTTATTATAAAGATAGTACTGGAGAAGCTAAATTCTACGCAAAACCACAGTTTATACAAAAAGTAATGTAGGACAAAAACTGCAGTGTTCATGAAGCTAGGAAATATTATAAAAATGCGCAAACATTGTGGAACAGTCATACTACAGATAAAAACGGCAAATTTGTAACAACAGACGACGAATACGGAAAAGCAGTTGATGCAAAAACAGAAGCAAGCATTAGAAAGTAGATAAGAAGTAGATCTTCTATATATAATGGTATTGTTCCAGATATAGAAAGAACGTATCTTCAAACCAATGTATTCTGGTCTTTTATTACTCTTTTGCGTAACTTTTTGATTACTGGTGTTTGGGAAAGATTTTAGACATATCGTGATTTTTAGATAAGTACATTCGACGAAGAAGGAAATCCAGAAGTAAGAGAAGCAACGTCTGAAGAAAGAAAACTTGCTAGAAAAAATCAAAATTATTATAAAGGAGGATATTCTTTTGCAACACAGCAGATAGAAAATGCTGTAGATTGGTCTGGTTTATACGGATTTGCGCATACATACTCGTATTTGAAGTATGCATATTTTCTTGCGAAAAACAGTAGAGAAGAAGGCGGCAGTCGAAGTAAATATGATCCAAAAAATCAATAGTATATGAAAGAACATAATCTTAATCAACAAGACGTATACGGTATGCAAAAAATGGCTATGGAATGTTTTGGTTGGATGTTTTTATTAATGGCATATTCTGCGACACAAAGAACCGCTGATGATGATCCAGATGACTATAGAAAGCAATTAACAAACCTAATTGTTTTACGACTCGCTATAGAACGATATACTTGGTATTCTCCAACAACTGCAATGGAACTGATACAATCACCAACAACAGCATTGGCAGATTGGAAACGTAAAATGTTATTATTAGGATTAGGTGCAGATTTAGTTGGATTGACTGGCAAAGATTTAAACGAACCTATCAAACGCGGATACTATCAAACAGAGGCAAGATGGAAATATGATTTATTCAATATAATGTCTCATTGGGGATTAAATAACTGGTATAAAACAATGCCGGAAATAATAGTCGGTGGTGTAAATATCGGTGGTGGTGGTGCAAGAGCTCTTAAAAATACTACAAATTTTTATAGAACATTGCGTCCAGAACCAGTAAAATGGCTAGAAGACGAAGATGAAGGATCTTCATCTAGATCATCTTCAAGTTCATCACCATTTTCATCTTCGTTTAGTTCAAGTAACTTTGGGTCTTCGTTCGAATCGTCGTTTTAAAATAAATCACGTTTGTATTTTATACAACGTATCTAAACGAGACAGACATACACACTCTTACAAAACAATTAACCCCCTCGGTTTATTACTAAACCTTGGGGGTCTTTTGTTTGTTTATATTCGTTTATAGTCGGATTTATATCTTCTTCAGGGACACTCTCACCGGTACATGTGTACGCGGTGAGATTTTTGTTTAAATACTTTAACACCTGCAAATCACTTCCCCTCCAAAACTGCAAAATTCGAGAGAAAGTTTTTTGCTTGGTGTGTCTATGTCCCTTTAGAAAACACTTTATGTCGCTATCTATTATTACTACAGCATATACGATATACGCCTTACCTTTTGAGCGTATGTAATACATCTTATATAAAGACTTTAATCCGCTAAAAACAAAAGCTCTTTCTTTAGCTATTTCTGTTTCTGGCGGAGTGGTATATACTAAAAAAATACAATTGTCGATATATGGTCTGTTTTTGTCCCAACTATAAGCGTCTACAAATCCAGCTTCGGGTGTTAGATATTCTTTTTTTATATTTTTATCTAGAAGCGGGATTATTAGTTTCATTTGTGTACTCATAGGTTCAATGACTCTGAGCCATCGCCTTCATAATACTCTCTACTATGATCCCACTTACCTTTAGATTGATGCCATGCAATATTCTTCATAGCGTTTAATATAATATCTTTTCTAGAATATACATCAAACTGATCAATTTTGAATACACGAACTTCATTACTACCTGTAGTGTCGATACCTATTATATAGAACTCAAAAGACCATTTATTCCAGTCTTCTTTGAGTTCATATCGCAAATACCATACAACTGCTTGATAATAATAACAAAGCTGTCTAAGGTAGTCATACTGATTTATACTATCCTCAAAGTGCCACAACTTTTGTGTAGTCTTTAAGTCATAAATGATGGCTTTTTTATTCTTAAAGTCTAATGTAAGACCATCTAATAATGATTTACATTCGACTCCATCTGCCATCTTTATATAGTATGTCCAGTTAATATGGAATTCATGATATGCTGCATGAATAATAGTACCTGGCTCAGGCTCATCTAAAAATGGTTTAGATGTTTCTAAAACAGGTGTTTCTATTATCTTGCCAGCAAGCTTGTGAGATTTGATGTTTTGCTTGATTTTGTCAAGCGTTTTGGCATCCCGAGGAGTTATCATAATCCTTCCATCATTTGCTTTCAGGAAGTCTATGTAATCCTTCAGCGTAGAGGCTATTTTAAGGCCTTCTGACAGCATTTTGTCTTCTGACTTTCCTGCTGTACTATATGCTTGTTTATAAGCGTCTAGAATGGCTCTATTTGGCTCTATTTCTAGTGAAGATGCAAGTGCCTGACAGAACTTCTCCTGCTGCACAGAAGTAGGTCTACTTTTGTTCCAGACTACATAGTCTTTTTGGAACTCTTCAGGTTGCAGAATATATTCATGAATCATAGTTCCACGCTCCAAGGCTTGAGACTTTTCTTCAGGAACATCTTCTGTTAGCATCTTATGTAAAAAGGCTGGTCCCTTATTCAGAAACCAGCCTATGTTCGAATTACTTATACGAGTTTTATCCTCGTAGTATGGAATACTAATGTCCATTATTTCTTATATATATTTAAATCGTCCATTAGCTCTTCATACGTAGAATTCTCGTCGAGTTTTATTTCTTCTATAAAAGACAGAACATTGTCAAAAGAAATAGTCTTGAACGTTTTCATAATAAATGCACAAGCTGCACGAGCTTCGCCTTCATCATTCAGCTCTCGATTACATAAACCGAACACTGCTTCTTCTGACATTGCGTCGAATACTTTTGTATAACGTACACGAGAACATCTATCTTTTATGAAGTCACAAATATCATCATCACTGTTACATGTAAAAAGCACTAACTTCTTACACGTAGCAGAAACACCATCTAAGAATGTCAAAAGGTGGTCTGTATTCCAACACTTCTGATTCTTTTCCAGCTCATCAAATACAATAACAACGTTCTGTGAGAACTTATTAAAGAATTCGGCAAGTTTACGAGACGGAAATCCTGGATCTACTATGATTATTGGTAATTTGGAATCTAGAGCTATCTTTTTAGCTAACATAGACTTACCAGAACCCTTCAATCCTTTCAACATAACACCTGTTGTATTTTTAGATGTCACATAAAAATAATCCAGAACTTTATTGATGAATTTGTTATCAGTGGTACTACAGAAATAATTAGACGGAAGTGACAAGTTATTAGACAGCTCCAAAAACATAGTACCTTCCCAGTCGTCATATTTCAGCGTATATGTAATACCACTTTCCAGCTGATACTCAGCACCAGATGGTTTTGTATAAACTCTACTTCCAGATTTAATAAATTCTTTCATGATTTCTGACTTAAAAGTTCTTGTATCATTTCATCTACATCCTTATGATTTCTCACAAGATATAGTTTTGTTTTTGCATGGTGTTTGTATAAATAGTATTTAAACAATTTCCAACGCAAAGGAAAAGAGTCTCCCATAAGACCTTTACATTCTACTATAAAACCTCGTCCTACGAAGTCTGGTAGATATGTAATAGGTCTTATTTTTTGACCCATATACTCGAACGATTTAAGTAAAGTAAAATGCTTTGGCTCATATTTAACAGGTATTCCTGCTTTCATAAAAGCTTCATACGTATAGAGTTCGAGCTTACTCCTAAAATGGATTCCATACGCATCGACTGCTGTCGCATTTTTTACTTTACCTTTAGATTTAGATATCATATACGATATCTGTTACACCGTTATCGTTAAATTTAACACCTATAACAAATTTATTATCTTTTTTCAATCCTACATAGCCTGAAGGATCTCCATCAACTCCTAAATCTGCAGCTATTAATCGATAACCACTATTAAACTTTTTTAGTACAAATGGTTGCTTGTCCCATCTATACGCTGCATATGCGGCTACAGCAAAAGTGCTAAGGACACCAATTGCTATGCCAAGGATCAATGTCTCTATCATATGTTTAACGTTTTATACAGCCATTCTTTGACTGTGTTAAAATTATTGTTCTTTACTGCGTCTGAAATATCTTTCGATTTAAATTTCTTATGGACGAATATAGCATCTAGTTTGTATTGTTTACTATAATCTCGAGCTTTCATCATTCCAGTTGCATCTCGATCATATAGTATAACAATACGTTTCCATTTACGTCTTAAAGACCGCAAGATATCATCGGGAATAAATGTTGTTTCACTTGAAGCTGCTATAGCACTAATACCCATCTCGTATAAACACATAACGTCTTTCAACGATTTGGTTATAACTAAAAGATTACCGCCCTCATATGGCAATTCGGCTAATCCCTGAACGTGTCGATTTGTCAGATTGGTACGCCATTTAGTATACTTAGAGGCTAAAGGTCTATAAATTTTAAACTTATCATAGACCTTATATGCATACATAGGACTAGTTTCTTTGTAGGTTCCTCTGACGACTCTATTACAAAGAAAATATTTAATGCTAAATACATTGAATCGCTTTAATGTATCAATAGATATGTGAAATTGCTTCCAATATCTTTTATCAACTTCAGTAAACGGTTGTCGAACTATTCCGATGTCAGTATCCTCATGTTGAGTATACGACCGTGTCACAGTTGCCACACTGCTCGTTGGGTTGAATCGCCGAACGATTCTAAGCAGTTCTTTCTCTAATTCTTCTCGCGTTTGTATTCTCTTGTATAACTTTAGAAACTTAAGCGCGTTACCTGCGACTCCAGTTCCATGGTCTTTAAACAGTAATGCACCATCCTTTGTAGGAAATATAGCAAAAGATGGCATTTTATCATCACTGCGTAATGGACTATTCATTAACTTACCAGGCTTGAACGGGCCTAGATAATATGAATAGATAGTATAGTCATCCACTTTATCCAATAAGTCTCTAAGACTCATCGTGATAGCCGTTTTAGTGCTGTACATATTCTGTCCAAGCTTTATGAACTTCCTCGTACGAATCAGCTTGTACTGTCCATATTGCATATTCAAAATATATATAGTAGGATTCTACTTTACTTGTTATATTACCTTTTTCATCTGTTGATGTTTCAGTAACTCGTTTATGTGTAATCGCTACTATATGGCTAACATCAAGGTCGATTGGTAAATCACTACCTTGTTTTTTTACTGTTACTATCTTTTTCATAGGCTTATAGCTCTTTTGTATTGCGGAGCTGGGTGGATTCGAACCACCCGTATAATAGTTTGGAAACCATTATACTGCGACCTGTGTGTGCACACAAACTCCAAAAAATTTAAAGGATACATATAGAGGGTTACCCGAGCATATACCCGAACCATTATGGATTTTGGCCGACTCAAAAGTCGCTCAACCTTTACCATTTACGACATATGTCGATGCTCATGTCCTCTTGTTACTACTCTGCTATATTTCAAGTTTGCCCCACAAGAGGTATATGTATCCTTCTTTTAACTTATAAAAACAACTTTCTTACCGGCTGTTTTATTTGTGAATACTTCTATGGAATCAACTAATGTTGAGATTCCATCCTGATTAGTTTTATACACATTAATATCACCTTCGTTATCTCTAATGTGTTCTAATCTTTTAATAATATTACTTATACGCATATGTTTATTATTTAAAAGTATACACTTAAATTATTAGTGACTAAAGACTTTCTAACAACTCTTTAACCGTTTCATCTACAACAATGTTACTATAATCGGGCATATTACTAATTGTATGTATTGTACATAATTGTAAATTATTACTAATACAATAATTTAAAATTTCTTTTTGTACCCAATTACTATTTATCGAAGGCTCGTTATTTATTATAATAACTCCTCCGATCTGATTTTTGCATAAGTAACAATCGTTGAATGAAAATTCAATTTGACCTTTTTGATTTACGGAAGGGTCAATCTTCTCTACTGTTAATCTTTTAAATTTTACCATATTGATTATGTTTAAAATTAATATCGTTGTGTGTCGGGATTCGAACCCAATTACGTAATCTTTCATACGCAGCCTCCAGGATCACACTTCAGGTTGTTTTATACTCTTTTGTATATCCTTTACTTTTTACACAGTTTGAATAAAACTTCCAACCCATATATCGCCGTGTTTATTTGTAAGAGGAGCGATATAATTTGACCTCTTCGTTAGGGGCTGAAGGATTAACCTCCAGTCCTCCACCACTGACCTTTTAAACCACAGGTTGGCCCAGATTTCGTAAAATGGTATTAGACTAATATACCCTATTTCATCTGAGCTAGGCTTCACTTTACTTACTATATAGATTCAGCTACTATATAATCTTAGGTTTTATTGGTTGTCAGCACCAGGGCTTTTTTTGCTCTCGATGTAACATGCCCATTTGTTACACCAACAATGGTTGACTTAGATTGCAATATACAGACCTGCTCCTGCAGTACGCCTTTGCATTAGGGCTACATCCATACTAAGTCAATTCCACCACTGACCATTATAAATCGGAATCATAAAGATTTATATTTGGCTCTGTATGCCAAATCCATCTAAAATCATCCTTCTTTTTCTCTTTCTTTTTCATTAGAAAGGCAGGTCATCAGCACCTGTTGAAGTCTCAGTAACCGGAGTAGCTGCTACGCTAAGCGGATCTGCAGGCTTTTCTACATCAGCCTGTATAGGGCGCTCTAGAAGATCATTCTTCCAAAGCTTAATCTGAGACTGCTCTACACTCATAGGTTCAACAAAAATACCAAGAGAGCTTACTTTCGTATAACCCTTCTTGTCGTAAACAACCTTCAAGCGAAGTTTTGTAGATTCTGTCAAATATGATTTTGCGTTCTCAAATTCGTTTTGAACCCAATTAATCATTTCGATAAACGAAGATCCTTCAAAATCTCCATGTTTTCCACAAAATGCATCTATAACCTGCAGAATACGACCGAATTGCTGATCATCACGCTTCTGAAGTTCTTCATCAGTCTTGATCCACATATTCTTCTCGTTTTTCCACTCTGTCATAGTTGCTGTCTGACCGTTTTCATTCTCAAAGATAATCTCCAAGAAATCACGACCATTCTCAGTTTTGTTTACATTAACCTCTTTCAAGGTTACATTTTCATTGATGCCTACAGGCATATAGGAGCTATTAAACTCCTCATTGTTTGTTGTTGCTGTTCTAGTACTATACATAATTTCCTCTGACTTAAAGTTCTGTCCAATCGTTTTTATTAGTTGACTTATCCATAATGCGTGGTGCAAGACACAGGACTATACCTGCTATAATAACACTACACAATATAATTACATCTCCTGTACTCATGGTTCGGGTTTATAAACACGCTCCCAATAGGTTGTTATAGATCCATCATCATTTCCGGTCGCAATGACAATGTCTCGACCCGCGATATGTCTAGCGCGAGCCTCCATGATTGTGCCATCACCTCCGGATTTAAAACTAATGTGTGTCTCATTGTCTTTCCTATAGACGTATCCGACTGCATCAGCCATTCCGCATACGATTTTTCCCAGTTTTCCAACGAGGTCGATTTCTTTGGCGTTAACCTCTTCTCCGTCTTTATCGGTGATAGAATCTTTGACATGCCCTATTAGAATAAATTCATCACAAAGGTCCTTGAACATATCAATTACCTTCTTTACTGCATCTCGTAGATATTTGTAACCGGCACCTCTGGCCAATGTTGTAACATCGTTTCCTTTCCAGTTTTTGCCTAATTCGGTCTGCCTGTAAAGGCTGCATGCGTAACTCATACAAATGTCTTCAAGACGCGTTGCGTTATCAATTGTTATATGTTTATAAAAATTATGTCCTACTTCTTCATTCTTAGCTCGAATGGCTTGTGCAATTTCCCCAAGGTCATTAATGGTACGTGCTTGTATAGCAAGTGCATCAATAAACTTAGATCCGCCTTCTAGGTCTATTATGAGATTATTCTCCAGTTGTGCTACTGCACTGGTCTTTCCAGATTTGGGCAGCCCGTACAATATTAAATACTGAGGATTCATCGAAGTTGCAGGAACTTTATTAGTAGGTAATACTATCATATGACTTATAGTTCTAATTATAAAATATTAATCTTAATATCGGCACCAATGGTGTTGAAAATATTAATGATAATATCCTTTTTCTTCGGAGTCAAACTGTTAATGAAACTAGCATTGTTAAAGTTACTATAGCTATAGGTATCAAAACCAATCTGAATCTCATCATCGTAAAAAATGATGGGTGTACCATCCGAAAGTGTGTACATCTTATTCAAAGCATAAGGAATCTTATTTAAATAGATCTTCTTGTACTTCTTGTAATTGGCAAGGAACAAAATAGCCTTATCAAGATCACTTGTATATGAATTTGCACCGAGAAGAATATCGTCAGTGTTATTAATGTAAGTGTTGCTCTTGTTCAACAAATAACTATTCTTCTTAATTACATCAGAAATAATAATGTCATCAAGAATCTTAGAGTAATTGGGTTTGCTACTAGTGTGAAAAAAGTTAAACTTGTTGTTGTCGTTCTTACCAAAAGTATATGTTGTAATCATAATTCAGCCTAAATTTAAAAGTTAATACTTGCCATCTAAAGCATTAACGTTCTACCAGATTATTAAACGCCAAGTCATTCTCGAATTCAAGAATACAAGGTTTACCAGCATCTCTGTTTTTCAACATATGCATGTAAACTTTGTTTTGTGTAGGTAATCGGTTTGGACCGTATTCTTGGATATTCAATATTTCTGGTCTATGCATAACAAGCACATAATCGCTTGCCTGAAACATTGCATCAGATGACGATAAATCACTTCTCATCGGGTAATGACTCGATGGGTTGTTTATCCTTTCTGAAGATTCGATATTACGATTCATTTGTGCGATCTGTACTATTGATGTCATTGGATACTTTTTTGCTTGTATAAATACTCGCTCAAGTTCTGACGTTGTTTCTATTACAGAACCAACTTGTTTTGTCAATAGCGTATGATCATAAAAGATAATGAAATGTTTTTTCGTACCTTTTACGTATGTATCATAAAATCTTTTAATAATTCGTTCTACCTCTGAAGGAGTACCCGGATCATCTACAAAGTAAATAGGATATTCCTTCAGTTTGTTGGATACTGCAATGACTTTTTTAAAAGTTTCTTCATCGAGGTTCGTCTCCGAACTATACAAGGCAGAAGTAGTTTTTCTTAATTTATTAGAAAGCGTTCTTCCAACTTGCCTAAATCCAACCATCTCTAACGAGAAATTTAAAACGATTATATCTTCGTCTGGATTCAAATCAATTATGTCGGTAGTCATCTCATTAACAAATGAGGACTTTCCACTTCCAGATATACCAGCTATGGTGTAAACGGTATTTGGTTCTATACCTCCCATACATTGCTTATTAAACTTCTTCCATCTAGTTTTTAGAGATACAACACTGTGTTCTCTTCGTCCTTCAATATAGTTAATTGCTTCTTGAGCAACAACTGACATTGGTCGAACTATATTAGATAATGTCTGTTCCATAAGAATTTACTGGTATTTGTTTTCTGTCTTCCATCTCATCTTCAACTGCTTCCCATTGACTTCTAGTCAACCAATTCCACATTGTCATCATATAACTAATACTGCCTTCTCGCATTCTTTTATCTATTTCATACTCGAGACACTTAATTATATGTTCTGCCATTGCGGAACTTTTTCCACATTTTGTGTTAAAGAAGTGACGGCATTTATTTACATTTGCACGTAAATATGACTTACTTCCATCTGAACGAACAACATACACTGGGTACATATCGTAGAAAAGATCAAAATAGTCTTTACTAGGTGCTATTTCTTGTTCAATCTTCTCTGTTGGTTTGTATGTAACTGAATCATCTCTCCCAATCGAGGTGACCAAATGTTGATCGATTAAGTATTGTATTTCGTCGTCGCTGATTAGGCTGACAATCTTGCGGACGTCTTGATATTTAGGCTGATTCTTATCCAACACAATACTCAGAAACAATAATTGATTTGCGTTTAGCTCTGGATATAAATCCAAGAGTTTTGTGTTTACTTCAATAATCATACTGACTCGTTGGTTCTGTAATTACTAAAATAATGATAGCTGTTGTTCAGTAAAGTCTGCTATCACTTTTTTGGCTTCACTGATATAGTAACGATAGTTAATCTTTCGATCTTCTATCGGAGTATCATCAAACTTATTCAGGATTGTTACTCCTGATTTTGTTAGCATATTTTGTAATCCTTCTACTTCATTTAAATTTATAGTCCTTGTTCCAATATTTTCAATAGAAGCGATATGTGAATTATACCAATATTTTCCATTTTCTTCTGTTTCGTATTTTGGAACTTCTATTGTACTTCCGTTCTTGAACGTTATTTTTACAAATTCTACAATTCTCATTGGATCTACAAGACCTTTAAACAAATAAGGACCGTTTGTGCTTGCATAAAATCTATTGATACGTTGTACAGGTTTTTCACCGTGTATAACTTTGAATTTCTTATCTACTGCTTGTGACATTAAGAAATCCCGGATGTCTCTGTCCTTCTCAATAAACTCTGCCACCGGCGTTTTGTTGACAAAGTATGCTATTATAGCTTTTGGTATTACTACCGGTGCTAAACCTTTGCCTAATTTGGTCTTAGTTATAAACATACCTTTTTCTTCTATCTCTCCACCTTTTAAGACCCCAAAGTAGTCATTAATAGCGTATTGATAGAAGGCTTCGTACTCATCTACTTCAAAACCAAGTTGAGTGATTCGTTCAACCTCAGAGATGGCTTCCTGAATTCCTTCTTTAAGGCTGTTTTTAGCCCTGTAGACAACGCCGTCTGTGTTTACCTGAATAATTTCACATCCGAGTTCTAAAAGTCTGTCTACGAGCATTAAAAGAATTAGTTGACCGTTTATTCTAATCTTAAAAACATTGAACGGATCATACATCCAACTCACCTCCTGCTGCATTTTCCCAGTAGGAGAATTAAGCACGATCTTTAAAAACAGGTTCTTAATCTTTTGACCAGTACGTTTTGCTTCTATTCGTTCGTAGTATATACCTTCGAATATATCGCAAAAAAGTTTTCCTAAGTGTCGAGGTCCAAGTTGATATTTAATCAGCAAGGACGGATACATGGACGTTACATCAGCGTGTCCTATGTGCTCGTCATCTTTAGGGTGGAATATTTGTGGGGTGTTGATAGAATGTATACCACCAACACCTACAGAATACACCACATTTGAGAGAACAAACTTCTTCTCATAGCCCTTGCGCTCTTTAGAGTATACTACCTGTTTCTTCATATCCTCTAGAACGGCTTGTAACTTTGGATTTTTATATTTTATAAATGGCAAAATAACGTCTTTTAATGGAATATAATCCATTGGAGAACGCATTTCCTTTATAACATTTTTAGGAATACCAGACTTTTTAGAATATTCTTCTAACAAGAAGGTTTCTGCCATTTTAACACTATCCATAGAGAGACAATCTATGCCGTGTTCTTTTTCGATAAACAATCTTAAATCGATTTGCTCTTTCAAGCGGTTTAATAACTCTGTAGTCGATTCGACATCATTTATGTTATATGCAATCATTTCGTCAATCTTATCTACTGGTAGAGGCTGATTAAAGTCTCCATCGTATTCTTGCACGTTTTTATAGTGCATAGTTACTTGCATGGTTTTTAAACCTACTCGTAACTTTTGACTAAACTGCATTGTGAGCAAGTCCATAGATTTGAAGTAATGTGCATACTTCCATCGCTTGAGCTTCTCACGACTCCCTTCCTCGTCTTCCACTATCGTAGTAGATAGATTAAAAAGAGACTGGCAAACTTTCCAATATGGTAGCCTTGCCAGTTTACTCTTATAATCTATTATGTAGTTAATTATGACATTATCATAATGATGGTTGTTGTAGCCTGCAAATATTATCTTAGGCTTTAAAAAGAAATCAACTAAGTCTGTAAGCTGATTCTTTCGTTCTGATATTTCGAACTTATAAATTTTACCATCTTCTGTATCTTTACAGCAACAGTGGAAACAGTTTGGAAAGATTTCTATGTCGTATACAACGACTAGATCATTCCGTATCCACATGACTCTTAGGTTCTTTGGTTAATACTAGGGGATATTGGAGGACTCGAACCCCCATTAAACATTTTGTTTCAACCTTTACCGAGAATACCTTCCTCTCGTTCCTGTTTGCATGTATGCAGCGAGGCGCCGGTGTACCATTCCCTGTCAAATATCCCTCTCTGTTCTCTGTATCAATGTGCGCACCGAGGGCTCGAACCTCTCCCCACCGTGCTGGTGTTTTTACGGGCGCCATCCTCTCAGTTCATAGTCAGATCACAGGCAGTGCGCAGGACCACACTTAGTTACGTGCTAAGCAGAGGCTTTACTAAGCATTATGCAGCCTTGGGTAAGATTACTCTTCCTTTCTTCCGCTTGTGGTCCTTAAGATTTGTGGCGACTAGTTTAGCATTGTTAGCTTTCTCTTTGTTTGTCACCTTTTGAGCTTTATCCAGAAGTTTAGATTTGGAATCGAGTTCGTTTACTCGATGTCCATCTCCATTAACATCTTTAAGCTCTGCAACTGGTTTTTCAGTGAATTTGTTGTCACCTTCTTTATACCGACCAGTTAGCGGTAATTTGTCAAACATCGAGACAACAAAGTCTCGTATTCGTGTCAAAGCCTCCTCATGCTCTTTTTCCCATTTTGGAATAAACTCATCTTTAAACAGATCGTCTTCAGGGCATGGTTTTGGATGCTTCTTTTCCCACTTTCTCACCTTTTCATCTTCATAAGTTTTCATCTTATCCTCTTTACTGAGGTTCTTCCACAATTTCTTTTGATAGTATTGTGGATTGTGGAACTCAGACGGATGATCCCACTTTATGAGTTCTGTGGTACCATCTTTGTGTTTTATCCACTTCTGCCCGCGTATTCTCTTATGAAGATTCTTCGGTTGTGGATATTTTATCTTTTTCCATTCGCCACATTTTAGTACAAAATGTACATCTTTTCCGTCGTTAAATGTCACCTTGGTCAACTTCTTTTTATCGAAAATTGGCTTTTTCTTAGGCATATTGTTAACGGTATGCTGACGACTATAGGCTGCAAGATTCGCTACTTTTCTTCTACGAACCTTAATACGTACGCTGCTATGTCCCATATTAGTTTTTCTATTAGGTTAAACATACGTTAAGCAGCTTTCTTAAGCGTTTTAGAGCCCTTTGACGCCTTTTTAGCGTTCATGTGGACAACTACACTTGGCTTACGTTTCTTCGCCTTAGCGAGCGTTTTTAGCACTATTTTCTTAGTGACTTTTCCAGTCTTTTTATTGCGATGGATACGAATATTCTTCTCTTTACGTGCAACTTTTGCAGCGGCAGCCTTTTCTTTACTATTATTAGAAGGTTTTTTCGTCTTTGTATACTCCTTCTTAGGAAGAACGGACTCCATCTTCTTAGCGTGAGGATAAATCTTTGCGCTAGTGGGAGCTATCTCACGTATCTTAGCTAAGACGTTCTGGTTACCATTGACAGATACAAAGTCATCTCCACAGAATGCATACTTGATGCCTTCTTTAGCCAAAGCTTCTTTGAGCATTTTTATTTCAGGCTTTACGACCATGATGAGTATGTTATACTCCTTAGGAGCGTCCATTTGCTCTATCAATTTCTTTACAGCCTTTTCAATCTCCTCTTCAGAGAGACACATACGGCTTGCTCGACGCTTTAAAGCGTTTATGCGGAAATTGCGATACTGTTCCTCACGAGCCTTTCGTTTAGACTCTTTTTCGGAAATTACTGTTACTTTGCCAGTAGGAGTTTTATCCTTCTTGGCGTTCTGTACTTTCTCGGACTGTATCTTATTAGCAGTCTGACCCTTCTGGGCAGTGTCTACTGTGTTATTATCTTTCATATTGATTATGATTTTTTAAGTTATACATGTTAATTTTTTGGGAAATTCGTGATCAGTTACGGGAACGATCCGCTCATATGTTTCTTTACACATATGCACCAACCTATCTGATCTGTTTGATACTATTATATAGCCAAATCTGACTTAAACATATCTATCATGGTATCATCGATAGTAATCTCTGTGGAGTTATTAAAGTTCTCCATATTTGTATCAAACTTGTTTGCCTTTAACTGCAAGTCCTTAACAAGGGTAGCAATCTTGGCGCTGGTGAAAACCTCTTCTTTATTCATAGCTTTAAGGCCCTTCTGTGCCTTTGTCTTCTGATCCAATGTAGGAATCATTTTCAACTGGGCAATAGCCTCCTTCATCTCGCAAGCCATGAAAATACTATAATTGTTCGTTTTCTTGAAAGCCTCCTTATCAAAGGTTGTAGTGCCCATATTCAAATAGAACAACATAC
>ODAJ012170441.1_pt1 | contig 102984 bp, 79 predicted proteins | sample 1539241 | NCBI WGS metagenome assembly ODAJ01 (sample SAMN02144231, study PRJEB22623) | gut metagenome | biome: sheep rumen | host: Ovis aries | place: New Zealand | reverse complement strand
CCCTCTGCTTGTAAGGCAGATGCTCTGAACCAGCTGAGCTAAACGCCCTTGTGCTCGGGAGGCCTCTTTTTAACCGCGCTCGGTGTTGCCATTTCCGATTTGCGAGTGCAAAGGTATAGCTTTTTTCATTACTCACCAAGCATTTCAGTCTTTTTTTTTAAAAAAAAATCACCTCCCTACAGCATATACATTATATAATATATACGCTGGAGACCGACCACACTAAATACTGAGAACAGCCAGCACGTCTATCAGTTCTTTCTTCACAGGCTTATCGCTCTTAATGGCATTACAGAAGGGAACATAAACAACTTCATCGTTCTTTATCCCGACCATCACATTACGCTGTCCCTCCATAATTGCCTGAATAGCCCCTACGCCCAAACGACTTGCCAGGATTCTATCACTGGCACTAGGACTGCCTCCACGCTGCAAGTGCCCCAAAATAGAAACACGCACATCAAATTCCGGATAATCCTTTCTTACACGCTCCGCATAGTACATGGCACCACATTTGGGACTTTCACTGACAAGGACGATACTGCTGGATTTACTCTTACGAATACCCCTACCAATGAATTTCTCCAACTGATCTGCGCCCGTACTGTCCTCCGGAATGATGGCAGCCTCTGCACCTGCTGCGATAGCACTATTCTGAGCCAGGAAACCGGCATCACGCCCCATAACCTCCACAAAGAAGATTCGTTCATGACTAGTAGCGGTATCACGAATCTTATCGACGCATTCCATAATGGTATTCAGCGTTGTATCATAACCTATGGTACTGTCCGTTCCGTTCAAATCATTATCAATTGTACCAGGAAGGCCTATACAAGGAACATCAAACTCCTGCGCAAAGATACGAGCACCAGTCAGAGAACCGTTACCGCCTATCACTACAAGAGCATCAATTCCACGTTTCTGCATATTCTCGTACGCCTTCTGACGCCCTTCCACCGTCTCAAAGTCTTTGCTACGGGCAGTTTTAAGGATAGTTCCGCCACGCTGAATGATATTACTCACGTCCTCTGTGGTAAACTCCACAATATCGTCATTGATAAGTCCCTCATAACCTCGGAATATGGCCATAATCCTGAATCCATTGGCTATTCCAGCACGGGTAACAGCACGAATAGCAGCATTCATGCCAGGTGCGTCACCTCCACTGGTAAGGATTCCAATACAATTTATCTTTCTCATAAGTTCAAGTTATTCCAGTTATCTGATTTACAAACTCTTTGCCGCCGCAAAGGTACAAAAAAAACAAATAAGGAAGCACAGAAAATATAAAATAATTTCTGTATCAAAGAAATACACACACAAGGTAGCAAAGAAAGAGTTTGGAATGCCCCCGCCGAAGCAGCGCTCTGTACAGGCGAATTCAAGTTAATAAAGACTCAACGAGAATTATAAATAAAGTTTAACCTCATCAACCTGCACTACAAATAAGACTTAAAGTACTCAACGAGTAATACAAATAAGCCTCTAAGCTATCAACTAAAATCGTTAAACTACATTATAAAACTATTTTCAAGCCTTGAAAATATATTTTCATGGTTTGGTTATTTATTTTCAGGCCTTGGTTATAAATTTTCAAGCCTTGAAAATAATTTTACAAGCCGTATCACCCACTTTTTTTCCCTGCAGATTCGGAAGTTTATTTCCAACAGAGACAAAAAAAATATTAAAAAACAAAAAAAATTACGGGCGATTATGCTTTATTAAAAAAAACTTTGTAACTTTGCAACACAAAAAAAAAGGACGCAAATATGTTAGATTCATTCGTTAATCATCTATATCTCATCTTTTGGACTGGAGACAAAAAAGTCGGTCCCCACAAGGAAGTGCACCTGTCAAAGAAGTGTGAGACTTACGGAGATATGGTGTACGATATCAGATGGACCCTCAAATACATTCACAAGAACGGCAAGACTTCAACCCCCATCACCATCTCGGAAAGAGCCAATAAATGGGATTTAAGGAAACTCATCCGCCAAATAGAAAAAGACATAATCCCACAAAAGATAAAAGAACTCATCAAAGAGCACGAGAGACCCGAATGTGTTAAATAACATTAAAACTAATATATAATAAGGTAATAAAGCCGCGACAATGATACGCGGCTTTCACTTTTTTTGTACCTTTGCACCCCGAGTTTATAAACAATAGTATTAACATTTAATTAATCTGTATGGCAGATTTGAAAAACGTTGCACCTCTGGAAGACTTCGATTGGGAAGCATACGCCAATGGTGACAGCAAAGTTGAAACAAGCCGCGAGGCTCAGGAAGAGGCCTATAACGGTTCTCTGAACAAGGTAAATGACCACGATGTAGTTGATGGAACTGTAATCGCAATGAACAAGCGCGAGGTAGTTGTAAACATCGGCTTCAAGAGCGATGGTATCATACCTGCAAGCGAATTCCGCTACAACCCCGACCTGAAGGTAGGTGACACTGTAGAGGTGTACATCGAGAATCAGGAAGACAAGAAGGGTCAGTTGATCCTTTCTCACAAGAAGGCTCGCGCAAGCCGCAGCTGGGATCGTGTAAACGAGGCCCTGGAGAAGGAAGAGATTATCAAGGGTTACGTTAAGTGCCGCACTAAGGGTGGTATGATTGTCGACGTATTCGGCATCGAGGCCTTCCTGCCCGGTTCTCAGATTGACGTTAAGCCCATCCGTGACTACGACATCTTCGTTGGTAAGACTATGGAGTTCAAGGTTGTCAAGATCAACCAGGACTACAAGAACGTAGTTGTAAGCCACAAGGCTCTCATCGAGGCAGAGCTGGAGGCTCAGAAGCAAGAGATTATCGGCCGTCTCGAGAAGGGTCAGGTACTTGAGGGTACCGTTAAGAACATCACCTCTTACGGTGTATTCATTGACCTGGGTGGCGTTGACGGTCTCATTCACATCACAGACCTCAGCTGGGGTCGCGTAAACGATCCTAAGGAAATCGTTGAGCTGGACCAGAAGATCAACGTGGTTATTCTGGACTTCGACAACGAGAAGAAGCGTATCGCCCTGGGTCTGAAGCAGCTCACTCCCCATCCCTGGGATGCCCTGGATGCTAACCTGAAGGTTGGTGACCACGTTAAGGGTAAGGTAGTTGTGATGGCTGACTACGGAGCATTCGTAGAGATCGCTCCCGGCGTAGAAGGTCTGATCCACGTATCAGAAATGAGCTGGAGCCAGCACCTGCGCAGCGCTCAGGACTTCATGAAGGTCGGCGACGAGGTAGAGGCAGTTATCCTGACTCTGGACCGCGAGGAGCGCAAGATGTCTCTGGGTATCAAGCAGCTTAAGGATGATCCCTGGGAGAACATCGAGGAGAAGTACCCCATCGGCAGCAAGCACACTGCCAAGGTTCGCAACTTCACCAACTTCGGCGTATTCGTTGAGATTGAGGAAGGTGTTGACGGTCTGATCCACATCAGCGACCTCAGCTGGACAAAGAAGGTTAAGCACCCCAGCGAATTCACTCAGATTGGCGCAGAGATTGAAGTTTGCGTACTGGAAATCGACAAGACCAACCGCCGTCTCTCTCTCGGTCACAAGCAGTTGGAGGAGAATCCCTGGGACGTATTCGAGACAGTATTCACTCAGGATAGCATCCACGAGGGTACTATCGTTGAGATGCTCGACAAGGGCGCTGTTATCCAGCTCGAGTACGGTGTAGAGGGCTTCGCTACTCCCAAGCATCTTGTTAAGGAGGACGGTAGCCAGGCTCAGCTCAACGAGAAGCTGCAGTTCAAGGTTATCGAGTTCAACAAGGAAAGCAAGCGTATCATCCTCAGCCACAGCCGTATCTACGAGGATGTTCAGCGCGCTGAGGCTCGCGAGGCTAAGAAGGCTACCAAGCGTACAGCTACCCGCAAGGAGGAAGCTCCCGCAATCCAGAACCAGGCTGCAAGCACAACTCTGGGCGACTTGGATGCACTGGCAGCATTGAAGGCTAAGATGCAGGCTGGCGAATAACCAAAAGCAAACCTACAAAACATAACAAGAAGGGGCAGCAAACAAAGCTGCCCCTTTTTCAACTAATAGAAAAATAAACCTATAAGGAAAGAAATGGAGACTTTCGAGGTCAATATATTAGGATGCGGATCAGCTAAGCCAACACTCAGGCATCTCCCTAGTTCACAGATTGTAAATATCAGAAGCAAATACTACATGATAGACTGTGGAGAAGGGGCTCAGATTCAGATGCAGAAGATGCGACTACCAATGGCTCGTATAGGACACATATTCATCTCCCACAACCACGGAGACCACGTTTTTGGTCTACCCGGTCTAATTAGCACCATGGCCTTGCTGGGCAGGACTGCAGACCTGCATATACACGGCCCTCAGCAACTCCAAGAGTTCCTCGACAACATCATCCGTATATACTGCGAAGGCATCACATTCCAGATAATATTTCACCCCATCGACACGCGCGTACATAATATTATATATGAAGACCGCAGCGTAACCGTTTGGAGCATCCCCCTTCAGCATAGAATTCCTTGTTCAGGCTTTCTCTTTAGGGAAACACCACCATTGCCACACATCAGACGCGAGATGATTGATGCCTTCAATATTCCATTCTCACAGATTAACAACATTAAGGCAGGAGCCTCATGGACGACAGAAGACGGAACCATAATACCCAATGAAAGATTGGTTACACCCGCAGAGAAAGCACGTTCGTACGCTTACTGCTCAGACACCGCCTATCTGCCAAAGTTGGAAGAGACGTTACAGGAAGTTACGCTCCTATATCACGAAGCCACCTACCCCGAAGAATTAATAAAACGAGCACAAGAAACACTGCACTCCACGGCTTCGCAAGCCGCCACTATAGCCAAGGAAGCCAAAGTAGGTAAACTGTGTATCGGGCACTATAGTGCTAGAATCAAGAACGAAAACGAATTACTGGCAGAAGCAACGGTCATTTTTCCACAAACAACACTCGCTTACGAGGGACTATCCCTGAAATTATAGAGAAATATTACATTTTATATCATTTTTCATCGAAAAAGTTTGTCGCAATAAAATAAAATCAATAACTTTGCGTTAGGAATGATAAGAATATGAAGAAGATTCTACTCATAGTATTGCCTTTGATGCTGGTTTTCGCTCCAGCATTTGCAATGGAATACGCAGACAATGAAAACATAGAAAACAACATGTCTGCTGTAGCCATTGCTGTCAGCGGGAACACCGTTCGCGTTTCTGGCACAAATGGCGAGGATATAGAAGTCTTCAATCTTACCGGTGTAAAAATCACTACCATTAAGACTGACACTACTGGAAAGACATTTACCGTCAACCTGCAAAAAGGTTGCTACCTGCTGAAAATCGGAAAGGTAGTGCGTAAGATTTCCATCCGATGAAACATTCCCGTAAGCTCCCCCTACTCCTCTTTTTTATCATGATCATTGTTTCTTGCCAAAAAGATGGCAAGCAAATACGCATTGTATCTATGCAAGACATCAAGGAATGGATTTTACCCGAATATAGCCTAAAGAGCAAACATATACGCGACCAAATCTATCAACTTGCACAAGAAAAGCAAGCTATGTATGCCGATGCTTTTACGACAAAATATTACAAGGGGAAAGGGCACTTTGTGTGGATAACACGTCATGGCGTTGATGACAAGGCCGACACCTTGCTTTCTTATCTAAGACGAGTTGAAGAAGAAGGCTTCGAGCCCTCCAGTTTCTATGTTCCCGAAATAGAAAAAGATTTACAAAACCTACGCAACAGGAAAAACATTTCAGAAGACATCAACCAACTGATGGGGCGATTGGAGTACAACCTCACAAAAGCCCTCCTCAGATATGCCACAGGACAGAGATATGGCTACATTTTACCTTCGCACGTTCTCAATAACATTGAGTCAGAAAAGTCCTATCCAGAGCCCTCTCAGCGCCATCATTTCGGCATTCGTGCAGAGATTGCCACTGATAGTTTCTACACCCACGCCTTAGCCCAAGCTCAAAATGAAAAATTGGGTGCATTCTTATACGAGGTGCAGCCTGAGATTCCTCTTTACAAGAAACTCAAGCAGGAATACCTTTCCGCCAAGAAGGAAGGAAACACCGAACGCGCACGATTGGCACGCATCAACATGGAAAGAGCACGATGGAGGTATCCTCGCCCACAAGGCAAATACGTCTGGGTGAACCTGGCTGGGTTCCAACTCACAGCTGTAAACGAGCAGACAGACAGCTTCCTGACCATGCGTATCTGCGGAGGAGCCATAGCGCACAAATCACCTTTACTTACGAGCAAATTCACCAAATTGGAATTGAATCCCTATTGGGTTATACCACCCAGTATTATCCGTCACGAGATAGCTCCCTCCCACACAGGAGACACAGCTTATTTCGCTCGACATCGATACAATATCATTGACAAAAAAACAGGAGGAAGCGTTAATCCCGCCTCACTCAGTTCAACTCAGCTGAACAGTGGACAGTATGTCATCAGACAAGAGAATGGTGGAGGCAACTCCTTAGGGCGTATCATCTTCCGTTTTCCCAACAACTATTCCGTTTATCTTCACGACACCAACACACCTTCAGCCTTCCGTTTGGCCACAAGAGCCGTCAGTCACGGATGTATCCGCCTAGAAAAGCCTTTAGACTTGGCTTTCTTCATCATGGAAAATCTGGATAGTATCCAGCAAGATAGAATCCGAATGGAGATAGGCAAGGCCCCTGTCACACAATGGGGAAAGAAGTATAGGATACAGAACGCACAGGAAGAAGCTCGTCCCAAACACAAATCCTATCCTATCGAGTCTGGTTTCTCTGTTTTTTTGGACTACTACACCCTCTACCCTAACCGCGAAGGAACGCTGGAAGAACACCCAGACAACTATCATTACGATACAGTTCTGGAAAAAGCTTTAAACAGTTTTTAAACCAAAACGTATTTTCTGTGTCAAAAAGACTGAGAGATGATAAACGAGACACGTATCATAACCCAGCTGAAAGACGAATCCCAAAAAGAAACCGCCTTCAACACCCTTGTTCACGAATATCAAGAGGTGCTCTATTGGCAGATACGTAGGCTAGTACTCTCACACGACGATGCCGACGATGTCCTGCAAAACACCTTCATAAAGGCATGGATGGCATTAGACGAGTTTCGTGCTGAATCCAAAATTAGCACTTGGCTCTTCCGCATTGCCATCAACGAATCGTTAAGTTTTCTGGAAAAGAAAAAGAAAAACGCCAGCTTGTCCAGCGATGCAATAGAGGATCTGGCAAGCCAGTTGATGAGTGACCCCTACTTCGATGGCGACGAGACCCAGGCACTCTTTCAGAAAGCCATAGCTCAACTCCCCGAAAAGCAGAAAGTCGTCTTTAATCTAAAGTATTTCCAGGAAATGAAGTACGAGGATATGAGTCAGATGTTAGGAACCAGTATAGGAGCCCTGAAAGCCTCTTATCACCATGCGGTAAAAAAAATAACCGATTTTTTCCAGCAGAACGATTAAACCTTTTGTATTCATACATATCAAACAAACAGAAAGCTAAACATGAGAGAATTTATGATTGAGGAAAAATTTATAGACGAAAAACTGGGAAACGAGAATCCTTTCCGTGTTCCAGAGCACTATTTCGATGAGTTTCCTCAGCGTATAGTGAAACGCATAGCCCAACAGAAGAAACGTCGCTTGACGATACGCTGGAGTATTGCTGCCATAATGGCGGGATGTATCTTTGGCTCTGCATTTTTCATGGCCAACTCTAGACAGAAGAATGCATCACTCGAGGCTGACAACACCCAGTACATAGAGGACGCACTTGATTACAGCATGATTAACAATATGGAAATTGCAACATATCTGACGGAGGCAGAATAAACAAAATGAAAAAAATATTTATTTTTATCCTATTCATAGTCTGCACAACTATTACTATGCAGGCTCAGCCAGAAAGAGGGAAATTCAACCCTGAAGAATTCCGCGCCCAACTGGAAGAGTTCATTACACAAAAGGCCGACTTCAGCAATACAGAAGCACAGACGTTCTTCCCCATCTTCCATAAGATGAAAGAAGAGCAGCGTGCTTTGCAGACAGAAATATTCAAGCTGAAAAAGAATAGACCCGAAGAAAGCAACCTGTCCGAAAAAGATTACACCAATAAAATCCAACGAATCTGCGAGTTAAACATAAAGATGTCCCAGATTCAGGAATCATACTACAAGAAGATGTACAAGGTCGTTCCTGCTCAGAAAGTTTACAAAGCTATGTTGGCAGAAGACATGTTCCATCGCATGATGCTTCGCCAAATGAATCAGAGAAGAGGGAACAACCATCACAAGAAATAATAGGTATGGCCTCATCGCTTTTAAAATCAATCAACCAACCATTCAAGTTAGATTATGAAGAGAAGAGGGTGTGTCAAAAACAGACACGCCCTCTTGTTTTTTATTGTTACTTTTCATTACTTTTTGCTTCATTCCACAACTCGTCCATCTGAGATAGCGTCATATCCTGCAGTTGCAGGCCCATTTCCTTGGCTTTTTGTTCAACATAGTTAAAACGACAAATGAATTTCCGATTCGTATGCTCAAGAGCATTATCCGGATTCAGATGATACAATCTAGCTGCGTTTATCACGCTAAAAAGGAAATCGCCCAACTCTGCTGTCTGTTTCTCTTTGTTATCTTCCTGTCCAAGCTCAGCCTCTAATTCATTGAGTTCCTCACGAACCTTCTTCCACACATCTTCTTTCTTGTCCCAATCAAAACCTACGTTCCTTGCCTTGTCCTGAACACGATAAGCTTTTATCAGCGATGGCAGGGCATCAGGTACACCTGAAAGTACTGTCTTATTGCCATCCTTTTCCTTTTGCTTAATCTTCTCCCAATTCTCCACCACATCACCAGCTGTCTTAGCCACAGCATCACCATATACATGCGGATGACGAAAGATTAACTTGTCACATAGCTTGTTGCACACATCGGCAATATCAAAAGCCTCACCCTCACTGCCAATCTTGGCATAGAATACCACATGCAGCAAGACATCGCCCAATTCCTTGCATATATTCTTTTCGTCATGCTTTATCAGAGCATCACACAACTCGAAAGTTTCTTCTATCGTGTTGGGACGTAAACTCTCATACGTCTGTTTCCTATCCCACGGACACTTTTCCCTGAGGTCATCCATCACATCCAGCAACCTGCCGAACGCGACCAATTTCTCTTCTTTTGTATGCATTTTCGTATTTCCAGAATTTGACGGCAAAGATACAATTTTTTATCCACGTGCGTCACAATTTAAATATTTTTTGTACCTTTGCATCCAATTAAGAAAGACAATACATTATAATATGGAATTAGCAACAAAATATGCTCCCAACGATGTAGAAGCTAAGTGGTACCAGTACTGGTTGGATCACAAATTATTCAGCAGTAAGCCCGATGGACGTGAGCCCTATACCATTGTCATCCCCCCACCAAATGTAACGGGAGTGCTACATATGGGTCACATGCTCAACAACACCATACAGGATATCCTTGTACGTAAAGCACGCTTGGACGGAAAGAATGCCTGCTGGGTACCAGGAACAGACCACGCCTCTATTGCCACAGAAGCAAAAGTGGTAAACAAACTGGCTTCACAGGGTATCAAAAAGCGTGATCTTACACGCGAGCAATTCTTGGAGCATGCATGGGATTGGACCCACGAGCACGGAGGCATCATCCTGAAGCAGTTAAGACGTCTGGGCGCTTCTTGCGACTGGGATCGTACTGCCTTCACAATGGATGAAGCACGCAGTGAGAGTGTTCTGAAGGTATTCTGCGACCTTTACAACAAGGGTCTCATCTATCGCGGCCTTCGTATGGTCAACTGGGACCCCAAAGCACAGACCGTACTTTCAACTGAAGAGGTTATCTATCGAGATGAGAAGAGCCACCTCTTCCACTTAAAGTACTACGTGGCAGACCCGGAAAATCTGGATATTCCAGAAAATCCGGAAGCTTCCGGCAATATCATCCACAAAGACGAAAAAGGCTACTATGCCGTTGTTGCCACCACACGTCCCGAGACCATCATGGGCGATACCGCTATGTGTATCAATCCCAAGGACCCCAAGAACCAGTGGTTGCGTGGTCACAAGGTAATTGTTCCATTAGTAAACCGCGTGATTCCTGTTATCGAAGACCGCTATGTAGATGTAGAATTCGGAACAGGCTGTCTGAAGGTTACACCTGCACATGATGTGAACGACTACCAGTTGGGAAAGACCCACAATTTGGAAACCATAGACATCTTCAATCCCGACGGCACCATTTCCGACCAGAGTCCGCTCTACGTAGGAATGGACCGTATGGACGTTCGAAAGCAAATTTCTAAAGACCTGCAGGATGCTGGCCTCATGGAGAAGATTGAAGACTACGAGAACAAGGTAGGTTATAGCGAACGTAATCAGGATACTGCCGTAGAGCCCCGTCTTTGTAAGCAGTGGTTCCTCTCTATGAAGCACATGGCAGACATCGCATTACCTCCCGTACTCGAGGGAAAAATTAAATTCTATCCCACCAAGTACGTTACCACCTACCGTAATTGGTTGGAGAATATCCAAGACTGGTGTATCTCTCGTCAGTTATGGTGGGGACATCGTATTCCCGCATACTTCATCAAAGGAAATGAAGATGAAGAAGAGCGCTTTGTTGTTGCTCTTTCAAAAGAAGACGCGCTAAAGAAGGCTCAAGAGAAGTACGGCAAGGACATTACAATAGAAATGCTCTCACAGGACGAGGATGCCCTTGACACATGGTTCTCCAGTTGGCTGTGGCCCATATCTTTATTCGACGGCATCAACAATCCCGGTAACGAGGAGATTAAGTACTACTACCCCACCAGCGACCTCGTAACAGGTCCGGATATCATTTTCTTCTGGGTAGCACGTATGATTATGGCCGGAGAGGAATACATGAAGGATGTTCCCTTCCGAAACGTATACTTCACAGGTATTGTACGCGATGAGATTGGTCGCAAGATGTCTAAAAGTCTTGGCAACAGTCCTGACCCCATAGGTCTTATCGAGAAGTACGGAGCCGATGGCGTACGTATGGGTATGCTGCTTGCTGCTCCCGCAGGTAATGACATTCTCTTCAAGGAAGACCTCTGCCAGCAGGGAGCTGCCTTCTGTAATAAGATCTGGAATGCCTTCCGTCTGGTAAAGGGATGGGAGAAGGCAGATATCGCACAGCCCGAGGCAAACAAGAAAGCCATTGCATGGATGCAAGCTACCATTCGAGCCGCCGTTGCAGAAATCAACGATCTCTATAGCAAGTATCGTCTCAACGAGGCATTGATGACAGCCTTTAAGTTGTTCACCGACGAATTCTCTGGCTGGTATCTCGAGATGATTAAACCCGCTTATCAGGCCCCCATCGATGCTGCCACATTGCAAGCTACACTGGATATCTTCGAGCAGTTGATGAAAATTATCCACCCCTTCATGCCTTTCATCACAGAAGAGTTGTATCAGCACATTGCAGAACGCAAGGAAGGCGAAAGTATCATGGTCAGCACATTAGCTCTTGCTGCTCCTTCAGAGGCTGACGCCCAGCTTATTGCTCAGTTCGAGCACGCCAAGCAGGTTATCTCTGGTGTTCGTGCTATCCGTCAGAGCAAGAACATCTCACCCCGCGAACCACTGAAGCTAGAAGCTCCTGTTGGTGCCGACAATACCACATGGGCCGATACCATTCAGAAGTTGGCAGGCCTCTCTGAGATTGCTATCGTAGAGAAGAAGAGCGAGGGTACCCAGTCCTTCCTTATCGGTACAGAAGAATATGCCGTACCTCTGGGCAACCTGATAGATGCTGCGGCGGAGATTGAAAAGGCAGAGACAGAGATTAAGCGTCTGCAAGGCTTTATGATGGGTATTCAGAAGAAGCTTCAAAACGAGCGTTTTGTTCAGAATGCTCCTGCCCAGGTAGTAGAACTGGAACGCAAGAAACTATCAGATGCAGAGAGTAAGATTGCAGCTCTGCAAGAGACCATCAATGCGTTGAAGTAAGCTAAACTCCATAACACAAGAAAGGAGCCGTTTCAAAATAAAGATATACCTTAGGTAAGTATAGTCCGTAAGGGACGGACACCAAGTCCGCACGGGACGAACAAAGAGTTCGCACAGGACGGACAAAAAACTTTCAGGTAATCTCTTTATTTTGAAGCGGCTCCTTTCTTGTTGTTTATTTCTTGATTAAAAGAGACTTGCAGGAATCTTTGCCTTTGCATTCTCGAAGTCCTCTATGGTATCCAACTCACAAGAGAATAATTCCGTAACATCCAAGACCTGATACGTGTGTCCCTGAGGGATAAGACGTTCGAAGGCACGTTCATAGAATACATTTTCCAAATGCTCTTCGTTCATCATAGGCTCCAGTTCCTTGTAGAGAGCCTTTGTGTATTCAACTCCCATCTTCTCAATGCCCAAACTCTCTCCAGCCGCATTAGCAGGGTTACAGGTTTTGCTTATTTCCTTGATGCTACCCCTTTCGTCTGTTACCACCTTCATTTCCTCTTCACCCAACTCGTGTCTGATGAGTGTAAGCACATTAGGCGCATCTGAAGCTAACACACGTGTTACAATCAGAGGATCATAAAGCAGGTCACTATCCAGCAACAACACTTCCTGACCTTCTGCAAAAGGACGAGCCAACCATAGGGAGTAGATATTATTTGTCGTCTCATATACCTTATTATATATGAAGGTAAGCTTTATACTGTCGGCATACTGCTTCCGCACAAAATCCTCTATCATCTCATGCAGATAGCCGGTTACAACACAAAACTCCTTTACGCCATTGGCAATAAGGGCATCCATACTGCGCTGCAAGAGCGAACGCTCGCCCACCTTCAGCAAGCTCTTAGGAGTAGTAAGAGTAAGCGGGCGTAGCCTTGAAGCCATGCCCGCTGCCAATATAATTGCTTTCATTAATATCTTAACTTAATGTTTACTTGTTCAAATAAACTTTTTTGATGGTATCTACGACAACCTGAATCTGCTCTTTTCTACCCAATGTGATACGCAAACAATCTTCCAGTCCCTTATCAGTCATGAACTTGATCTTGTAGTTCTGATCGGCCAAAGCTTTCTGCAACGCCTCTTTAATCTCTACAGGATACTTGATAAGAATAAAGTTTGCCACACTCTTATATACCTTGAAACCTGGCAAATCGCCCAATTCCTTCTTAAAGAGTTGACGATCCCATTCCATCTCATCAGCTACACGACGATAGTGCTCGTCACTCTCCAATGCGGCAAGAGCTACAGCCTCAGAGAAACGGTTGTAACCCAAATATTTATTACAGTATGACAAGAACTGATTATGTCCGGCGCCAATGAAAGCAAAACCTACACGTAAACCAGGAAGACCATAGAACTTAGAGAGAGTACGCGAAATGATAAGGTTGTTGTACTTATTCACCAAAGGAGCGATATAATCAGTATCCGATGTAATAAAGCTTGCATATGCCTCATCAACCAACACCATTGTGTCGGCAGGAATGTTCTCCATAATCCTACCAATCTCTTCGCTAGTCAGGCTGTTACCCGTTGGATTGTTGGGTGAAGCCAGCAACAGCATACGGGGATGTACGCGGTTAGTATACTCTATTACCTCATTCACATTATAAGCAAAGGTATCACCTGTCTCATACAAAGGGTACATCTCAAAGTTACCACCACACTCACCGGCTACACGATTATAATACCACCATGAGAACTCAGGAATCAGGATGGTCTTGTTATTACCCTCCATCAGGAAGTAATGAATGGCATTCTTTAGCATCTCCTCACCACCATACCCCAGCAACACCTGTTCCTCGGGTACATGATAGATTTCGGAAAGTCTTACAGATATTACACTTTTCTTGCCCTGATCGTATATGCGGGTATAAAAACAAAGCGTTTCAGGTTTAAAATTCTTTATGGCTTCAACCACCTTCTCAGACGGCTCGAAGTTAAATTCATTTCTATCCAGATAATTCATATTCTTTGTAGAACTTTTTTTCATATATTAATATTGATGCAAAGGTACATAGAAATCACGGGATAACAAAATACTTTCCCCGAATATTTTGCTCTTTAGTTTTTTTGGCGTAATTTTGCACGCTGTAAAAAACGACATTTGTCACGATATGAAAGAAAAAGTTTTATCTACATTAAAATCTTCCGAAACAGACGATTGGTTGGACATTCGCGTTGTCCGTCCACTGGCATATTATTGCGCACTTGGGTTCGCAAAATTTGACATCCACCCCAATACAGTTACCGTCCTCTCCATGATTATTGGTGCCGCAAGTTGCATCTTCTTTGCTCACGGATGTTATTATTATGAGGGCATGAGCGGCCTCTGGTTCAACCTCCTGGCTATCTTCCTACTCATCTGGGCTGATGTTTACGACTGTACAGACGGACAGTTGGCTCGAATGACGGGGAAGTCGTCGCGCATGGGCCGTATTCTTGACGGACTGGCAGGTCCCACTTGGTTCGTCCCCATCTACATTGCCTTGACCTATCGTTTCTATTGCCATCATAGCTTGGAGTTTAATTTCTTTGGAATTGCTGACACTCCTACCAATGCGCTCATTGCTACAGGCATCCTGTTTGTATTTGTTCTCATCTCTGGTTTTTACAGTATGAGCGGACAGCAGCGCATTGCCGACTATTACATTCAGACACACCTCTTTTTCTTGAAAGGCGAGAAGGGAAGCGAGTTGGTAAATTCCGAGCAGCAACAGCAGGAATATGACGCCACCCCAACCAAGGGGAACCGTCTCTGGAAGATATTCTTGAAATCTTACATTTCATATACCCGCCAGCAGGAAAAGGCAACCCCTCAATTTCAACGCCTTATGCGCGTAATGAAAGAGGAATTCGGCTCTGCAAACAACATGCCAGCCGAGGTGCGCGAAGAGTTACATGCCGAATCCTTAAAGCTTATGAAATGGAACGGAATGCTTACCTTCAACTTCCGCACGGCGTTCTTCATTCTCTTTTGCCTGATTGATTTACCATCCGTTTACTTTATTGTATTCGAGGTTACTTGCATGGAGTTTTTCTGCCGTTGGATCAGACATCGTCACGAAGGTTTCTGCAAACGCGTTGCAGATAGTCTTGAACGATAACAAAAAAAAGAAAAATTTTCACTTTTCATTCTTCACTCTACATTTAAACTATGCAGTGGACTAAGAAACGCATCAACAACCTTCTCTTCCTCGTAGGAGTTGTCTTCTTGGTGGTGATGATATACGACTTAGATGTAAGTTTCTCTGAGTTGTGGCAACATATATGCAAAACCGGCAAATGGATGATACCCATCGTTGGCATCTGGTTTTTCGTTTATGGCATCAATGCACTCTCGTGGCGTCAGGTTATACGTGGCAACTGCAAGGATGCTGACAAAGTCGGCTTTTGGCGCATATTCAAACTTACCATTACAGGTTATGCTCTTAACTACGCCACACCCGTAGGTGGCCTAGGAGGCGAACCTTACCGCATCATGGAATTGTCACGCGATGTAGACAAGCAGGAGGCCACCTCCAGCGTCATCCTCTATGCCATGATGCACATCTTTGCCCACTTCTGGCTTTGGTTTACAAGCATCTTCATCTGGCTGGGCCTTGTTGCATATGGCGACCCCGATGTAAAGCTTAACACCCTATATGGCACACTTCTTGGCATTGCTTTCGTCTTCTGTCTCGTAGCCTTTTATCTGTTCTCACGTGGTTACAAACACGGATTGGTCATCAAGACCCTCCGGTTGATTGGCAGAATACCTGGCCTTAAGGGTTGGAGTCAGCGCTTTCAAGAGAAGCATTCCGAAGCTCTGCAGAACGTAGATCGTCAGATAGCAGCCCTACACCAGCAAGACAAAAAAGCCTTTTACAGTAGTTTCTTTCTAGAATACCTCTCACGCATCGTGCAGAGTCTTGAAATTATGTTCATGCTCCTGAGTGTCGGCGTTAACTGCGGCGGAGGTGTAGAAGGTTATATTCTCACTTTCCTGCATAGCGTACTCATCCTAGCCTTCACCTCCCTCTTTGCCAACCTCATAGGTTTTTTGCCTTTACAGATAGGCGTTCAGGAGGGCGGCTTCACGCTTTCTATCGCAGCATTAGGACTTTCTGCTACCATAGGAATATTTGTCAGCATTATCTGTAGAGTACGTGAGATTATCTGGATTGTCATAGGACTCCTCTTGATGAAAATAGAGAAGTAAGCCCCCTATTTTGCTGAGCAAAAAGGCGATAGTCTATTATTGGCAACAGAAACAACGTCTTTTTGTTATCATTTTGATTAAATTTCGTTTGCAGTTTAATCAAAATGTATTATTTTTGCATTGTTTTTAAACAAAGTGACAAATTAAACTAAGGAAAATAACAAACAATCCATTACTGACATGTGCGGAATAGTAGGTTACATTGGCACTAAACGTGCTTATCCCATTTTAATTAAAGGACTAAAGCGACTGGAATACCGAGGCTATGATAGCGCCGGTGTGGCAATGATTAGCGAAAACGGCGGGCTCAACGTATATAAAGCCAAAGGCAAGGTAGCCGATTTAGAGTCATTCTGCGAAGAAAAGGACACCACTGGATGTGTAGGTATTGCTCATACGCGATGGGCCACTCATGGCGAGCCCAATAGCACAAATGCCCACCCCCACTATTCTGCCTCCGGCCGCTTGGCACTCATACACAACGGTATTATAGAAAACTACCTGACGCTAAAGGAAAAACTCGTCAGCAGAGGCATCACCTTCAAGAGCGCTACTGACTCCGAGGCTTTGGTTCAATTAGTGGAATATATCATGCAGAGCAACGGCATAGAACTTCTGGAGGCCGTCCAGGTTGCCTTGCATCAAGTTATTGGAGCATACGCCATAGCTATCCTCGACTGTGAACACCCCGACACCATCATCTGTGCACGTCAGAGTTCGCCTTTAGTAGTAGGCCTGGGCGAAGACGGAGCTTTCTATCTGGCATCCGATGCCAGCCCCATTGCAGAATATACCGACAAGGTGGTATATTTGAACGATGGCGACATAGCTGTCCTTCAGTTGGGCCAAGAACTGAAGGTGGTAAACATGGACAATGAGACTCAATCACCCAAAATAAAACAGATTGACGTCACACTGGGTCAATTAGAAAAGGGAGGGTACCCATACTTCATGCTCAAGGAAATCTTCGAGCAACCAGGCTGCCTACGCGATTGTATGCGAGGACGTATCAATGTGGATGCAGACCGCATTACGCTCTCAGCTGTCATCGACTATCGCGAGAAACTTGTCAGCGCACGTCGAATCATTATCGTTGCCTGCGGAACAAGCTGGCATGCAGGCCTCATCGGCAAACAACTTTTTGAAAGCCTCTGTCGCATACCAGTTGAAGTGGAATACGCCTCAGAATTCCGTTATCGCGACCCTGTCATATACCCCGACGATGTAGTGATAGCCATTTCTCAGAGTGGTGAGACGGCTGATACACTAGCAGCCATCGAGCTGGCACGCAAAGCCGGCGCTTTTGTTTTCGGTGTCTGCAACGCCATCGGAGCCAGCATACCCCGCCAAACTTCAACAGGCGTATATATTCACGTAGGCCCCGAAATCGGAGTTGCTTCCACCAAAGCATTTACAGGGCAGGTAACAGTACTCTCCATGTTAGCTTTATGTATCGCCAACGAACGTCGCACAATCCCCGGCGAGCAATACAAGGAGATGGTGAAGGAATTGACACTGATTCCCGAGAAGATGGAAGAAGCATTGAAGACCAACGAGCAAATAGAACGTCTTTCACCCATCTTCACCTATGCCAAGAACTGTCTCTATCTGGGGCGAGGATATAACTACCCCGTCGCCCTCGAGGGTGCTCTGAAGCTAAAAGAAATCTCATACATCCACGCCGAGGGTTACCCCGCTGCCGAGATGAAACATGGGCCCATCGCCCTTATCGATTCCGAGATGCCCGTCTTCGTCATCGCCACCCGCGATCGCCTCTACGAGAAGGTAATCAGCAATATACAAGAGGTACGCGCGAGAGGCGGACGAGTTACAGCCCTTGTCACCGAAGGCGATACACAGATAAAGAAATTTGCAGACCATATCATCACACTCCCCGACACAATGGAATGCTTTCAACCTCTCATCGCCAGCATTCCCTTGCAGCTTCTAGCTTATCATATTGCTGTCTGCAAAGGAAAGGACGTAGACCGTCCCCGCAACCTTGCCAAGAGCGTGACTGTAGAGTAACTGATTGGAGAAATCTCTTATTCATACATGAGGACGTTTCATTTTTATGACACGTCCTTTTTTCTTTTTTTTCATTTCTGTTACGACATAATATTCGTGTACTTAACCTTAATACTTTCGTTCGACAATAAAAAGAAAAATGTTTTTTCCTTTTGTGTTATGCTCATTTATTCGTATCTTTGCAACAAAAGAAACAGAAAAGATGGCCCTTAAACTACGCTATAACGCAAAAAAAATAATTCTTCTAGCATTCTTGATGATAACAGCAGGAAACGCTTTTAGCAGCAATGACTTGCAAATAAACGATTTCACATTTTCACATCTTGGGGTGACAGAAGGCCTTGACAACCAACGTATCTTCAGCATATGCCAAACGCCATCTGGAGCTATTTGGTGGGCTTCCAAGAAAGGAGTGAGTAGATACAACGGATGGACAATCAAAAATTATCCGCTGAATGAAGGAATGCCTTATGCCCACCTCGGAGCACGCGTCATTAGGTTGGCTACAGACAATTCACACCTTTACGCCTACGACAGTCGCAGTTACATCTTTACCTTCGACTCCATTCAGGACCGTTTCGTCCCCCTTCTCCCACAGAAATTAAACCATGAAGGACTTAATGATGTTTATCCTGCCGACGGAAATCTATATCTGGCCATGTACGATGGTATTTATCTATTGCAAGACACCATCCTAACCCAAATCATGAAGGGCGCCTTTGTCAACAAAATCATCCCCATTAACAATCACCTACTGTTCTGTGCCCGTGAAGGTGTCTTTGACGAGAAAGGTCATCAATTGCTACCATACAACATAGAAAGCGGTTATTACGATGACGCGACAGGAAAACTTTGGCTGGGCGGTTATGATACAGGATTAATAATTGTAACCATGGGAGCCAACGGAAAGATTGTCGGATACGATATGGCTCCACTGGCTGACGGGGAAACCCAACAGAATCCCATCCGTCAGATATGCCCCTACAATAAGGATATCATGCTTTTTGGTATAGACGGACAAGGTGTTTACCAGATGCCACGTAACGGCAAAGGGCAGCCTGCATTGTTATTCGATGCCAACGAGTCACAACATGGCACATTGCACGGGAACGGCGTATATGGCTTGTTGGTAGACAACTGGAAAAACATCTTCATCGGAACTTATTCTGGCGGTATAGACATTGCCCGCTTCACAGGCAGTACAATTTCTGTTTATACCCATATTGCCAATAACCCGCAAAGCTTGCAGAACAACCATGTTAACGGTGTCCTACAGCTATCCGAATACCTGCTAATGGGTACGGACAATGGAGTAAGCATCCTTAACACCCAAACAGGGACATGGCAGCACTGTATTCAAGGAACCGTAGCACTTAATCTCTGTAAACGCGCAGACGGAAACATTCTGGTAGCAACCTACGGAAAGGGCATTTACGAGATAGACTGCAACGGTAACATTCACCAGCACTACACCGTAGCCAGTGGTTTACTAACCGACGACCACGTTTATGCCGTCTGCCAAGACAACAAAAAGAACCTATGGATAGGAAGCCTGAATGGAGACCTCCTACAAGTAAGTGCTCAAGGCGAACGTCACCACTACCCCATCCACGACGTGATGACCATCATCCAGTTACCTTCCGGGAAGATGGCCATAGGCACCGCCTTCGGTCTTAAGCTGGTGGACCCTGAAAGTGGGGATATTGAGGAACTCGACTATGCACCAGCTGGCATAACCGATGTGAATACCTTCATAACCCATCTTCTTGTCAACGAGCAGGAGTTATGGATCGGCACCGAAGGTGGAGGCGTGTATGTATGGAATCTGAGAAACAAAACAGGACACCAGCTTATTCGACAGAATGGGCTCCCATCTAACTATGTGAGCAGTCTGGCGAAGGGAGAGAATGGTTGCGTATGGATAGCAACAGAGGAAGGACTAGCATTCATCTCCCCCCAAGATCCCAAGAAAGCCGTAGGAGTTGACTATTGCTTCGGTTTCGACCGCGAATACGTACGAGGGGCTGTTTGGCATCTTCAGAACGACGACATTCTGTTCGGCTCCACAACAGGTGCAGTGATTATCCATCCGAAAAATGTTCAGGCTATCAGCCACACCGCAAAACTACGTCTTACTGGCGTAAGTTGCAAGGTAGCTGATGTTGAGCAGTTCAACAAGGATGTTTTCGATATGCTTGCAGACCGAAGACTGCATTTTTCCTATAGCCAGCGAACATTCGATCTAAACTTTGAAAGCGTGAATATGCGCAATCATTTCGATATTGCCTACCGCTACAGAATAGACAACGGAGAATGGAGCCACCCCACCACCCAGCAGTTCATTCGATTTGTCAGCATGGAACCTGGTAAGCACGTACTTACGCTACAATGCGTAAGTCGAACCAGCGGAATAACCATCGACCAGCTGTCCCTTACCATCACCATCTGTCAACCATGGTGGAACAGTTGGTGGATGTGGTGCATCTATGTTTTCCTTGTACTGCTAGCTTTCTATGGCGCATGGCGCGTTTACGAGCTACACGAGAAATACATGCGACTAGCCATCGTGCATCTCCGAACTGCGGAGGACAAACCGCAGACTTCCCTTGAGGTGGAGCACAACAGCCCATCCCTACAGCCAGAAATATCAGAAGAGGCCACAAATGATTTTGTCGATAAAGCCACCAGTCTTATTCTGGAGCACTTAAGCGAGTCAGACTTCACCATCGACAGCCTCTGCCGAGAGATGGCTATGAGCCGTACACTCTTTTACGTTAAGCTCAAGTCATACACGGGAAAGTCACCCCAAGATTTTATGCGAATCATCCGTTTGGAACGTGCTGCTGCCATGTTACGTAACGGTCGAAATGTAACAGATGCAGCTACACTGACAGGATTTGACAATCCCAAGTATTTCAGCACCGTTTTCAAGAAGTATTTTGGTGTATCACCATCCAAGTATCAGTAAATCTAGTATAATAGCTATCAAGAAAGGTTTCAAAACTATCAAATTTCAATTTTGAAACCTTTTTTTGTTTTTTTTCGAACCTAATTTTATTGACCTATCAAATATCTTTGCCGTGGAAATCAACCTAAAAAACATAAAACGATATGAGAAGACTAATTTTGATAGCATGTTTCTTGGCGGTTCAGTGCACCGTCTTTGCAGATCATCAGCTTGTGAAGCTCCGCACAGAGCAGGACATCAATGCCCACATCAGCAAGATGACTATCGAGGAAAAAGTTGGTCAGATGACAGAACTGGCCATTGATGTCTTTGGACACTGGGAAGGCGAAAACTTCGTATTAGACAACGACAAGCTGGAACGTGCGCTTATAAAATATAAGGTGGGCTCTATTCTGAACTCACCGGGTCCTGTGGCTCAAACACCAGAGTTCTGGTATAAGACCATCAGTACCATCAACGAATATTCAATACGCGGATGTGGAATCCCCTGCGTATATGGTCTTGACCAGAACCACGGCACCACCTACACTTTGGGTGGCACCTTGTTCCCACAGAACATCAACCTAGGTGCGTCTTTCAACCCCGAGTTAGCACGCAAGGCTGCCACCATCACGGCATACGAGACTCGCGCCTCTAATTGCCCCTGGACATATTCACCCACTGTTGACCTGTCACGCGATCCTCGTTGGCCTCGCGTATGGGAAAACTTCGGCGAGGATTGTCTGGTTAATGCCATCATGGGTAAGACCATGATAGAAGGATTCCAAGGCAAAGAAAAGAATCTTGACCGCTATCATATTGGTACCTCTGTTAAACACTTTATGGCGTACGGTATTGCCCGTACGGGTAAAGACCGTACGCCTAGCTATGTTCCTGAATTTGAGTTGCGCGAAAAGCATTTTGCCCCCTTCAAGGCATGTGTCGAGGCTGGCGCAACATCTGTTATGGTCAACTCAGGTTCTGTAAATGGCATACCCATGCACATCAATGCTAAATACCTTACCCAATGGCTCAAGGAAGAGACTGGTTGGGGCGGAATGCTTGTTACCGACTGGGCCGACATAGATAACCTTTGGAAGAGAGAGATGGTAGCAGCCAATAAGAAGGATGCCATCTGTATGGCAATCAATGCCGGTATTGACATGGCTATGGAACCTTACGATTTGTCTTACTGCGACCTTCTTATTGAATTGGTACGTGAGGGACGTGTAAGTATGGAACGTATCGACGATGCAGTACGTCGCGTTCTTAGAATGAAGATGAGAATGGGACTCTTTGAACGTCCCAACACCAATCCAAAGGATTATCCTGAATTCGGTTCAGCTGCTCACAGAAAGGTTGCTCTTGAGGCTGCCGTAGAAACAATGGTGTTGCTGAAGAACCAGAACAACATACTACCATTGCAGCAAGGCAAGAAAATCCTTGTAACAGGTCCCAACGCCAATTCTATGAGATGTCTGAACGGTGGATGGAGCTACACTTGGCAAGGAAAAGACGCAGATAAATACGCTTCTGACAAGAACACCATCCTGGAGGCTATGCAGCAGCGTTTCGGCAAGAACAACATTATCTACGAGGCTGGTGTAACCTATAATAACGAAGGACAATACTGGGAGGAAAATGAACCACAGATTGCAAAAGCTGTAGCTGCAGCCCAGAAGGCAGACATCATCCTAGCATGTATAGGTGAAAACTCATATGCTGAGACTCCTGGTAACCTCGATGATCTGGCCCTATCTGTCAATCAGCGTCAACTGGTAAAGGAACTGGCTGCAACTGGCAAACCCATCATTCTTATCATCAATGGTGGCCGTCCTCGTCTCATTAGCAACATAGAACCATTGGCTTCTGCTGTAGTAGATATCCTATTGCCTGGAAATGAAGGTGGCGATGCCCTTGCTCGCCTGTTGGCTGGTGACGACAATTTCTCCGGCCGTATGCCCTACACTTACCCTCGTCATTCTGCCTCTCTTACCACCTACGACTATCGTGCAAGCGAGGAAACTGGCACCATGGAGGGCGTATATGACTATAATGCTCAGGTTAACGTTCAATGGCCTTTCGGTTACGGCCTCAGTTATACCACCTTTGACTACAGCAACCTTCGTGTAGATAAAACGAATTTCCGTAATGATGACATTCTTACAGTCAGCATTGACGTAAAGAACACCGGCAGCCGCATCGGAAAGGAAAGTATTCTGCTTTTCAGCCGCGACATGGTAGCAAGTATTGTTCCCGAGAGCCGCCGTCTGAGAGCTTTTCAAAAGATCGAACTCAAGCCAGGCCAACAACAAACCGTAACATTCCGTCTGCCTGCCAAAGACCTTGCTTTTGTAGGAACCGATGGACAGTGGCATCTGGAGCCAGGAGCTTTCAAACTTCAGATTGGCAACCAGCATTGCGAAGTAATTTGCGTAGAGGATTAGAATTAAGGGCGTCAAGCACCAATTGAAACTTGACGGCCCTTAAAAAATGTTATAACGTTATAATGAAATATCGTAATAACAAAGAGGCTGACTAACATAATAACGAAAGAGAATACAATGAAAACGAGAACTATTTATACCTTCCTGCTCTGCTTCGCACTATTTGAAGCAAACGCCCAGCCTACAGCCAAGGAATGGAATGCGGAAGTAATTGGATGGAACCTTGGGAACCAATTGGAATGTTCTGCGCCGGGTCAGGACGGAGAGTCAATGACCATTGGCATGGCGGATAACAGCATTAAAGCAGAGACCGCCTGGGGCAACCCCGTAGTTGCAAAGAAGCTTATCAAGGCGGTAAAGGATGCCGGATTCAATGCCATACGCATACCCGTACGTTGGCAATGCCATATAACCAACCCTAAAGCCATGAGCATAGACAAAGCATGGATGGCACGTGTAAAAGAGGTGGTAGACTGGTGTCTGGATGCTGATCTGAAGGTGATTATCAACACCCACCACGACAAGTGGTTGGAAGGCCGCCTTACCAATCAGTATAAGGAAGAAAACAACCAGAAGTTGGCCTTGTTGTGGTTGAACATCGCCAGTGAATTTTCCAGCTACGATTACCGAGTTGCCTTTGCTGGCACCAACGAGGTTCACATCCGCGACAACTGGGGAAAACCAGAAGCTGAGAACCTTGCTGTACAGAATTCCTACAATCAGACTTTTATTGATGTAGTACGTGCTACCGGCGGGAATAACCTCAAACGTCACCTTATTGTGCAGACCTATGCTTGCAATGCAGAGTTCGGCCTCAACGACAACGACTTTATTATCCCAACAGATGTCGAAGATAACGGTAACAACTATATGAGTGTGGAATTTCACTATTATACACCTTGGGATTATGCTGGTGAATGCAAATGCAACTTCTGGGGCGAGCCCTTCAAAGACAAAGGCGAAGTTTCGCCCAGCAACGAGAAGACCATGACAGATTTCTTTGACCGACTCGTGGATACATGGGGCAACAAAGGATTAGGTCTTGTGATGGGTGAATGGGGAGTTACCGACCGACAAAAGAGCGGCCTTACCGATGCCATTCATGAGAATATGACCTACTACTGTCATTTTTTGGTCAGCGAAGCCAAAAAACGCGGTATCTCCACCTTTATATGGGACAACAATCACTTTGGCAGCGGAACAGACAAGTTCGGAATCATTGACCGCGATCACGGATTGAAGATAAAGACACCTTGGATATTACAAGGCATTATATTATAGAATATATTTAGTAGTCTAAAATCTATCAGAAAGGGACTAAAAACTGACAATTTTCTGATATCAAACCCTTTTTGAATGCTTTTAAACCCTTATGTATCCGTTTTGATTTTATCTTTGCAGTACAAACCTGATAATCCAAGAATATCAAAAACCAAAAAACTACATAATATAATTTAAACAAAACTGACATGAAGAAAAAAGGAATGCTTCTCTGTCTGCTAAGCGCAGGCGTGATGTGGATGCCAACACCGGTCATCGCAGCTACTGCAACCAGTAGTGCCGCCATGACTACGGCAGCCCCTGAAGACGACCAAGTCATTACCGGTACGGTAGAAGATGACCTTGGTCCATTGATTGGAGCAACAATAAAACTACAGGGTACAAATACTGGTACCATTACTGATGCTGACGGCAAGTTCAGTCTTAAATGTAAACCAGGAGACGTTCTCCAGATTAGTTACGTGGGTTATTCTCCCAAGACCGTCAAGGCACAACCTGGAATGAAAATCACATTGAAAGAGGACGGAACCGATCTTAGCGAGGTTGTTGTTACTGCCCTTGGTATCAAGCGTGAACGTAAGGCACTGGGATACGGTGTTTCAGAAATTAAGGGCGAAGAACTGACCAAGGCTAAGGAAACCAATGTCATAAACTCACTGGCAGGAAAAGTTGCCGGTCTTGTAGTTCAGAATACTGCTGGCGGTCCTTCTGGTTCTACTCACGTACAGTTGCGTGGTACAACAGAGATGACAGGTAACAACCAACCTCTCTATGTCATTGATGGTGTACCCTTGGACAACACCAATTTCGGCGGTGGGGCAACAGCTGAGGGTGGTTACGACCTTGGTGACGGTATCTCCGCTATCAACCCCGACGATATCGAGAACATGACTGTACTGAAAGGCCCTGCAGCCTCTGCCCTCTATGGTTCACGCGCCAGTCATGGTGTAATTCTTATCACCACCAAGAAGGCTGAAAAGGAGAAAATCGCTGTAGAGTATAACGGCTCGCTCACCTTCGATACACAAGCTGCCAACTGGGACAACATACAGCAGATATACGGTCAGGGCGACCATGGCAAATATATTACTTCCGGCCGTAATGCTACCAACATGAGTTGGGGCCCCAAGGCTGATGACTATTCTCATTACTATGAGTTCGATGGTCAGTACCATCCCTACAGCATTGTTCCCAACAATGCCAGCGGATTCTTCCGTACCGGTCTCACAACACAGAATACAGCCGTTATCTCTGCTAGTTCTGGTAAGACAGGCATGCGTTTCTCTTTCACAGATATGCGCAACAAGGACATCCTGCCCAACAGCAACATGAACCGTGACAACTTCAACCTGCGTGTCAACACCTCATTGGGCAAGTTGGATTTGGACTTTACCGCTAATTATACACGCGAGGGTGTTAACAACCGTCCCGCTCTGGCAAGTGCTACCACCAATGTTGGAAAGAACATGATGACACTGGCTACCACCTTCGATCAGGCATGGCTCAAGCACTATCAGAACGAAGACGGCACCTATGCAGACTGGAACGGAATGCAAATCTACAATGTAAACCCCTATTGGGATTTATATAAGAATTCTAATGAGTCCAGCAAGAATGTTTACCGTTTCGCTGCCAAGGCCATTTACAACGTCAACAAGCACTTGAAGATACAGGGAACCATCGGTACAGACATTAATAATATGAACTTTATGGAATACATCGCCTACTCATCTCCACAGGAGCAGAAAGGTAAGATGACCACCCAGCAATACAACAACCGCACCCTGAATGCCGAGATTCTGGCTATGTATAATAATTCATGGGGCGATTTTGACCTGAATGCCACTGCTGGTGGAAGTATCTATAAGGTAGATAACAAGACATCCATTGCACTGGGTAAGGACGAGGTGTTCAGAGACCTGAAGTCTATCAGCAACTACAGCCAGCAGACTGCAGACGAGAATATGTACAACAAGCAGATTAATTCTCTATACGGCAGTGCGAGTCTGGGCTACAAACATACCTATTACATAGATGCAACAGTACGTGGCGACAAGTCCTCTACCCTGCCCTCAGGCAATAACATCTATGTTTATCCCTCTGTTTCTGGTAGCTGGGTATTTTCAGAACTGGTTCCCAACAAAGCAAAGAAATATCTGACTTTCGGTAAGTTGCGTGCTTCATGGGCTGAGGTCGGTTCTGATACAGACCCCTTCCTTTTGCAGCAGTACTACACGAATGCCAAGTTTGCCTACTCCGGCTATAATATTGCCTACATCAATGGAAGCTTAGTTCCCAATCCCACACTGAAGCCTACCCGTACCCGTTCGTTTGAGTTAGGTACAGAGTTGAAACTCTTTAACAACCGTTTGAGCATCGACCTGACGTATTATAACCAGACCTCTCGTGACCAGATTATCCGTCTGGCCAACTCCTCTGCTTCTTCATTCAAGGAGTCACTGGTAAATGCTGGAAAAATCAGAAACGAAGGTATAGAGCTAGCCATTAACGGCCGTGCCTTACAGGTGAAGGACTTTGCATGGGATCTTGGCTTCAATTTCTCAAAGAACTGGAACAAAGTACTGGAACTGACAGAAGGCATGAACTATTTCGAGATCGAGACAGCTCCCTGGATGGGTGTTTCCGTAGGTGCTGAGGTTGGAGAGAACTTCGGTTCTATCAAAGGACGCGATTTTCAGAGAAACGAACAGGGACAAATCCTGGTCAACGAGGCCGGCATGCCAATGTACGAGGAAACGACCAAAACAATTGGCAATGCATCATGGGATTGGACAGGCGGTTTCTACACTACCTTTACCTATAAGAACTTCCGCCTCTCAGCAGGTTTCGACGTAAAGGTCGGTGCCGATGTCTTCTCCATGACTATGTCTGATGCCTGCTATACAGGTAAGGACTTACGTACACTGGAAGGCCGCGAGGCATGGTACTCTTCTGAGGCAGAGCGCATTCAGGCTGGTATGACGCTGAATCAGTGGCGCGAAGCTGGCAAGTGTCGTGGTTATGTTGTAGATGGAATTGTTGCCAGCACAGGTGAGAAGAATACTTACGCTATCGACCCCCAGACTTATTGGGATAATGTACGTACCAATGCCGCTTCGATGTTTGTTTATGACAATTCTTACATTAAGTGTCGCGAAATCACATTCACCTACAGTTTCCCCAGCAAGTTGTTAGGCAACAACAAGTTTGTGAAGAGTCTTGACGTTTCATTCGTGGCACGTAACCCCTTCATGATTTGGAAGAACATTCCTAATATCGATCCAGACTCTAACTACAGCAGCACAGGCATGGGACTCGAGTATGGTTCGCTTCCTTCACGCCGTAGCTATGGTTTGAATGTTAATATGAAGTTCTAAAGGAAGCGAAGAGTAAAAAGTGAAAAATCAGTTTTTGCTCTTCAACACAAAAACAAATATTAATACCGAATAATTATGAAACAGATAATATATTATAATGGAAATGGAAGTCTGAAAAGAACTATGAAGTGGCTTTGCGCATCATTCTTCATTCTCCACTCTTCATGCTTCATTTCCTCATGCAGTGACAGCTACATGGAGGACCTGAATACCGACAAGTCCAAGACATCTGTCTCTGAGCCTGCCTATCAGCTTACTTTCGCACTTCTCTCCACCTATGGCAGTTTCGGTTCTATGGAGGCTGTACGTGCTTATGTAGCTCCCTATACTCAGATGTATGGCGGTGGTTGGAACGCAGCTAATGCGGGTGGTGCCAACCTATACAAAAACGACGTATCTCAGTCACTCTGGAATGTACATTACCAGAATGGCATCAAGAATCTGGTAGATGCCGAATACAACTGCCAGGACGACAAGGCTATGCTGGGTGCCATCCGACTGCACAAGGCATTCCTCTTTAATATCCTCACCGATGTCTATGGCGACATACCTGTAAAGCAGGCTGGCAAAGCAGCTCACGAGGGTATCATCACACCTGAATACGACGAGCAGAAAGACATCTACAATTATTTGTTCGACGAGATTGATGCCAGTATTGAACTGTTCCGTCAAGACCTGAACTCACTAACCCTCAAGAAGGCCGACGTAACCTCTATGGGTGGAGATGTGAAGATGTGGATCCGCTATGCCAATTCATTCAAAATGCGTCTGGCTATGCGTATCTCTGATGTAGAACCCGATTTGGCCAAGACCAAGTTCCTGGAGGCTATGCAGGAAGAAGGTGCACTCGATCCCATCGAGAATGCCTACGTGAAGTATATACACCAGCCCTTCACTTTCGAATCAAGCAACGACGATGTGGACTTCCGTGTCAATGCCTTTGCCGAGATTATCTATGGTCAGGACAAAACACAGCCTACGGGCTTTGGTATGACTCTGTACGACTATCTGCGCGACGAGAAAGACCCACGTCTGCACCACTATTGCCGTTTCATAAACGACAATTTCCGCGACAACACAGATCCCCGTATCGGTCGTGAAGACTTCACTGAGGAAGTACTGGCAGCAGAGTACGATGGCGACGAGAAAACAAAGGGCGTACAGATGGTTCCTGCCTGCTGGGCATGGTACGATCAGGATCAGGGCTATTTCACTTGGCCTGATGCAGACTGCGTGACAAAGAGCCAGCACTATAAGGAGTTCATCGCCGGAAGAGAAAAGGATGAGGTATCAGACTACTACTACAAGACAGTACGCGGTAGCGTAGCTACAGAGTACGTTTTGCCAGAGACTCCAGGTATGTTGGTAAGCGGTGCCGAAGTTTGCTTCTTGAAAGCAGAGGCAGCTGTGAAAAAATGGATCGACGAAGATGCTAATGCTCTATATCAACGTGGCATTGAGGTAGCCATCGGTACTGTTCACAACAAGGTTTACGCCCAGACAAGTACCGTCAGCACTTCCGAAATTACAGAATATGTGGCCAACCACACTCTTAGCAGTAACCCTGAGAAGGCCAAGGAGCAGATTAACACCCAGGCATGGTTTCTGCACTTTGCCAATCCATTGGAGGCATGGGCTAACCTGCGCCGCAGCGACTACCCCGCCCTCTATGAGCGTACACAATTCGGTCAGGGACAGAACGGCTATCAAGACATGGAGAACAACATGAGCCAGCCTGTACGTCTGTACTATCCTCAGGAGGAAAATGAGTACAACCACAAGAACTACCACGAAGTCATCGATGAGCGTATGCGCGGCTTCAGTTGGCACAAGCGTATGTGGTGGGACACCAAAGAGCAGAACTACAAGGAATATGTTCGGAACTAATAACCCCTCTACCAATCCCTCCCCTTCAAAAGGGAGGGAGCAAATAGAAGAAAACAACAATTAATACAGAAGCTATAAAGATATGAAAAAGAATTTTGCAAAATATTTGGTTTATATGCTGACAATTCTCCCCATAGCGGGAGTTGGAGGGGGGCTTCTTACAAGCTGTGCCAATCAGGACCCTTTCATAACAGCAGGACCAGACGATACACCCCGATTCTTAGCTCCTTCTTCTATTGAAGGAAATGTACAGACTAGCGTAAGTCAGACTCGCGAAGAGGTGTTCAATATGGAAGTGGTAGTGACTCCTGCCAAATATACTACCATCGAATGGATTGCCGACGGCCATGTGCTTGAAACAGGAACGACATTCAACAGCCAGTTCGAAGCTGGTAACTACGATTTGATGATCAAGGCTACAACACAGGCAGGCAAGGAAGCTTACCGCATCGTAAAACTGTCGGTTAGTGCATTGGCAGAAGATCCCTCATTTAACAATAAAGAGAAGAATCGTTGGCTGAATCCAGGCCAGCCCCTCACCATTGCGGGTAAGAATCTGGCCGGTGTCAAGTCACTCATCTTCACCCCTGTTATTGAGGAAGAGACACGCCTTGCCAATGAGCCTGTAGAGGTTAGTTGTGTGGACAGCGAAGACGGAAAAAGCGTAGCTGTGACCTTGCCCGAAGAGATGCCCAATGGCTCATACCGTGTTTCTGCCGTAAACGGCGAAGGTGAGCGCTTCGGTCTGGGATTGGTAACCGTATCAAACGAGAGATATGTTGATCCCGACGTAGAGCAGAAGTTCCTGTGGGAAGGCAGTCAGGTCATCAACTGGGGCGACAGCAACGTTCGTCTTACTGCCGAACAGTTGGCAGATGTGCCAGTGGGTACTACATTGTATATTAACTATACTGTGCCCGAGGCAGAGTACCATGCTATGCGCATTACCACAGATCGGTGGGATTATGAGATTGTACCACAGTTCGACATCACTGGCGAGACACCCAACCCCTTCGCCTTCGAATATACGGCTGAAATACAGCAGAAAATTCAGGAAGAGGGAGCCATGCTTATCGTAGGCTTCGGCTACGAGATACAAGGCGTTTACTACGAAGCCGCCTCACCTAATGCAGAGACCGTATTGTGGGAGGAGGATCCTATTGTCATCAACTGGGGCGACAGCAACCTACACCTCACAGCAGATCAACTCGCATCTGTTCAGCCAGGCGCCACCATTCGTGTTTACTTCGAATCTATCGAAGCTGAATACCATGCCATGCGCATCACTTCGAACCCGTGGGATTACGATTATGTTACACAATTTGATATTATTGAAGGAACTCCGAACCCATACGAGTTTACCTTTACTGCCGAGCATCAGCAAATGGTTCAGGAGAAAGAAGGCTTGTTGGTTGTAGGATTTGGATATAAACTACTCAAAGTTTCTTTTGTAAACTAACTAGACGAAGAGGAAAGTGGCTTGCACGTGATGTGTAAGCCACTTTTATTATGTCCATTTTTCTTACGGCCTAACCTAAGAAATCTTGCTGCCCAGTTAGGGAATTATTTTTCTCTCACTAGGCAGCAAAATTTTTACAGTTATGATATAAACCGGAAAAGATTCTTCCATAAATACATTTGTCAAGGAAAATAACGAAATAACGTTCTTCTTGCGCGTTAAAATAGCGGTTTATATGTCAAAACATGTAGCAACGACGTTTTTTTAACATTTTTACATGGTTAATTGAAAATTTTTATGTATTTTTGCATTTGATTTTGTAAAGCAATCTAAAACCAAGAAATGAAATAATTCCATATTTAATAATTGGGCTTTTTGCAAAAAAAACATGAAAAAGAAAGCAATTTACAATAATTTATTTTAAAACTAACATTAAACAAGAAAACATGGGTAAAAAATTCCTTTCAATCCTTGCTTGTATATTGATGACAACAAGCATGGCACTGGCCCAAAAGCAGATTACAGGTACTGTAATTGATGCTGAGTCAGGCGAAACCCTGATTGGAGTTGCCGTACGTGTCCCCGATACAACAGTAGGTGTGCTGACCGACATAAACGGTAATTTCACAATCACAGTTCCCGCAGGCAAGAATAGCCTGAATTTTAGTTTTATGGGCATGAAGCCCGCCACACTGGTTGCCCGCGATGGCATGAAGGTGCTGATGGAGACCGACACCAAGGCTATGGACGAGGTTATCGTTGTTGCTTATGGCAGTCAGAAGAAATCATCCTATACAGGAGCAGCATCAACACTGAAGTCTGACAAAATAGAGAAACTTCAGGTTTCCAACTTATCCAATGCGCTTGCTGGTCAGGTAGCCGGTGTCCAGGCATTCTCCGAGAGTGGCAGCCCTGGTGCAGGTTCAACCATCTTGATTCGTGGTATTGGATCAATTTCTGGTAGCAAGACTCCATTGATTATTGTTGATGGTGTCCCCTACGAAGGTTCCCTGAACTCTATCCCAAGTCAGGATGTTGAGTCTATAACAGTTCTCAAGGATGCTGCTGCCAACTCCATGTATGGTGCTCGTGGTGCCAATGGCGTCATCATGATAAGCACCAAGAACAGCAAGGCTGGCAAGGCAAAGGTGAACTTCGATGCCCGTTGGGGTTTCAACAGTCGTGGCGTAAAGAATTACGACATCGTCTCTGATGCCGGCGAGTACTATGAAATGATGTACGAGGCATATCGTAACAGTTTGGTTGACGAGATGGGCTGGGCCGGTGCAAGCACTTATGCTGCACAGAACCTAATCGGCGACATCCTAAAATATAATAAGTTTAAAGGTGTTGCAGACTCAGAAATCATTGATCCTTTCACAGGTAAACTCAACCCCAATGCTACCACATACAAGTGGAAGGACAACTGGCAGAAGGATCCATTCGAGAACGGTTTCCGTCAGGAGTACAATGCCAATATAAGTGGTGGTTCAGAAACCACAAAGGCTTACTTATCATTAGGTTACCTTGGCGACGACGGTTATGTCGTAGGTTCTGGCTTCAAACGTTACAATGCTCGTCTGAAGGCTGACCATCAGATTGGCAAGAACATCCGTGTTGGAGGTAACATCTTCTACGCCCATACCGATCGCAGAACCTTTGGAATGACAGGAGATTGGGCTCAGAACATATTCCTTACAGCGCAAGGAATTGCCCCAATCTACCCTATTTTCCTATATGACGAGGATGGAAATAACGTCTTGGACGAAAACGGCAATAAGCAATATGATTATGGTGACCTAACAGGTCGTCCTTACACCCTGAATTCTAATCCGATTGCACAGGCTAAACTCAACAAGAATCAGTCAGAAAAAGATAACCTTAGCACTCGTGGATTCTTTGAATGGACTTTCCTGAAAGACTTCAAATTCACCTTCAATGTTGCATACGACTTGTTCAACACCTACACATCAGAATATGGAACACCCGTTGGCGGTGATGACAAGAATGTAGGTGGTCGTGGTCAGAAGGAAACAGAACGCTATGCTGCTGTCAACATGAACCAGTTGTTGGATTGGAATCACCAGTTCGGAAATCATGGCGTTCACATTCTGTTGGGTCATGAAACCAAGAAAGATAATTTGAAGTATCTGTATGGTCACATGACCAACTTCGCAGATCCTAACAACCCGGATTTTGCTAATGCTACTGTTTACCAAGACCTAACCAGCTACACCTCAGAATATGCGCTGGAAGGTTACTTCGCAAAAGGCGAGTATAACTATCTCGACCGCTACTACTTTACCTCAAGTATCCGTCGCGACGGCAGCTCACGCTTCCACAAGGACAATCGTTGGGGTACGTTCTGGGCGATTGGTGCTGCTTGGCGTCTGAACGAGGAGCCTTGGCTGAAAGATGTAAAATGGCTGAGTGGTCTGAAGTTAAAGGCCAGTTATGGTACACAGGGTAATGATGACATAGGTTACTATCACAACTATACCGATCTTTATCGCGTTGACCGTGTTGATGGTGACGCAGCACTTGTGAAAGTGAACCGCGGTAATCCCGATTTAACCTGGGAGAAGAGCCGCAACTTCAATGTCGGCTTCGAGGCAAGTTTCTGGAATCGTCTGAACGTCAATTTCGACTTCTTCATCAAGAAGACAACAGATCTGCTTTATGCAAGTCCCTTGGCTCCCTCTGAAGGATCACCTACTTCAATCTATCGTAACGAGATGGATATGAAGAATACAGGTTTTGAAGTTGAGATTAGTGGGGACATCATCAAGACAAAGAATGTACGTTGGAATGCTTCTCTCAACCTAACCCATTACAAAAACAAACTGACCAAATTGCCAGCATCTAAACCTGCAGAACTGTATCCTGATGGTTATGCAGCAGGTGATTATTGGAGAAAGCTTGGCGGTTCGCTGTATGATTGGTATCTGTATGAGTATGCAGGTGTTGATCAGGAAACAGGTCTTCCCCAGTACAACAAATACAATTATGCAGAGGATGAAACTACAGGCGAAATACTTCGTGACGCAAATGGTGAGAAGATTGTTAAGAGTGTAGAGCTCGTAAACACCATCACAGAAGCTACACTTCGCCAGACAGGCAAGTCTGCTATTCCCGATCTCATTGGTGGTTTCGGTACAACTGTCGAGGCATACGGTTTTGACCTTTCTGTACAGACAGCTTTCCAACTCGGAGGCTATGTGTTCGACTCCTTCTATAATTCACTGATGACTTCCGGAGGTATGGGAGCTAACTTCCATAAGGACATGTTCAACCGTTGGACTCCTGCTCACACAGACACTAACATTCCAAGGTTGTTCTATCAGGGCACAAATGAAGGTATTAGCGGAAACTCTGATTATTATTTGACCAAAGCAAGCTATTTCAGTTTGAGAAACATTACCCTTGGCTACACCATTCCTAAGAAGGTTACCAACAAGTGGGGTATTAATGCACTGCGTGTATATCTGGTTGGCGACAACATCTGCTTGCTTTCTAAGCGTAGGGGACTTGATCCTCGACAGCAGATTGACGGATCAACCAGCTCTATTTACTCTGCTCTGAGTTCTTACTCATTAGGTGTCAATCTCTCGTTCTAATGGTATTTAACAAAAAAAAGAAAGTAATATGAAAATTTCAAAATATATAGCAGCCAGTTTAGTTGCTTTAATGGGATTCAACTCATGCAGCAGTGGTTATCTAGACACAGACTATACGCGCTATTTGGGCGAAAAGGAAGCCGCCGATGCAGCCGCCAGCAATCCTGATGTATTCTTGAATGGCATATGGTCCAAAATGGTAGAATTCGAAGGCGAAGAAGAAGAACACGAAAAATATGGGTATCTTTCATGGCTCATGTATTTGCAAGTGATGGGCGAAGACATGTCTCACGAAAACGGCCAGACGAATTACTACTACGACTATCAATTAGACTATCGTGAAGAGAACTGGAACAGAACCAGCCTTATCTGGGGAGGATTCTATTCGCTTATCGACAAAGCCAATGCCATTATCAGCCTCTATCCTAATGGAGGATCTACCGTTAACGAAAAAGGTCTTTTAGGTCAGGCTCTTGCCATTCGTGGTATGGCCTACACATATCTCATCCAGGTTTACCAAGATTACATGAATGACGATGGCACTATCAAGGAAGACGCTCCAGGCGTTCCCGTTTACTTTGTGGCAGCCGACGGCAAGACGGATGAAGAGATAGAAGCCGTTAAGGGACGTAATACTGTTGGATATGTTTTGGAGCAAGCCGGGAAGGATCTTGAAAGAGCAGTAGAACTACTTGATGCAGGATACGAGCGTCCTTCAAAGAACTACATCGACGTTCAAGTTGCAAATGGTTTGCTGGCCCGTTATTATTTACTGACCCGTCAATGGGAAAAAGCCGCCAATGCAGCCAATACAGCCCGTCAGGGATATGAAATCATGGGAAAAGAGGATTTGTATGCAGGCTTCAATGATATTAACAACGAAGAGTGGATGTGGGGCTTTAAGCATACTACCGAGACTCAGACATCCTATGCATCATTCTTCTCATGGATGGATAGCAGCGCCCCGGGTTATGGAGGTCTTTGGGGAGCTGTTACTATTGACAAGAAATTGTATGATCAGATTCCCGAGTCAGACTATCGCAAGAACCTATTCACAGGTCCTGACGGCGACGATACCAGAACCAGAAATGCCAAGAAACCATATGCAAACGTGAAGTTCATCAGCAAAGCAAACTGGTTGAGCGACTATCTGTATATGCGTGCTTCTGAAATGGTATTGATAGAGGCAGAAGCTTATGCTCATTTGAATCAAAGTGGCAAGGCTGCAGAGGTACTGAAGGTTCTGATGTCTAAACGTCAACCTAATTGGAACGAGGCATCTGTTACCGTAGAAGATGTATATCTGCAGCGTCGTATCGAATTATGGGGAGAGGGATTCACATTCTTCGATCTAAAGCGTTTGAACAAGGGCATCGACCGCAACTACGAGGGCAACAACTACCCCGCCGGTTTCAAACTCACCGTTCCTGCCCATAGTGTCTTATGGACATATCAGATTCCTCTGCGCGAAATTCAAGAAAACTTTAGCATCACTGAGGATGACCAGAACCCATAACAAATAAATAGGAGACTATCTTATGAAAAAGTTTTATAAATATATGATTCCATGCGTGGCCCTTGCACTGTCACTGACCAGTTGCAATAGCACGATGGATGACAAGGCAGCTATTGATGCCCAATATGAGAATTTGGATGATCCGACAATAGCAATGGGAACTGCTATAGCTGCTAATTATGAGACAGGTATAGCCACAGGTTCCATATCAGACCTGGAGAATGTTCATGAAGTCGGCTTCCAGGTTTCATCCGACGAAGCCTTCACTGACAGCAAGAACTATCCGAGTGAAGAGGTGACTGCAGAGTTCTCTGCAAACCTGACAGGATTGGAAGAAAAAACCACGTACTATGTTCGTGCTTATGTATTCACCAAATCGGGACATACTGTTTATAGCGAATCCACCACTTTCACTACTCCTGAGACTCCGGTTTATGGCGTTGAGGGCTCATATACTGCAGAGGACTATAAGTACGCTGAAACAGGCTTTGAGCTGGATGGTGTTCCCTACATTGTGACAATTACATTTGCCGAAGGCAGTGACACAGAAGTTGAAATATTCAACCTTTGGAATGGCGGAGAGACCATGATGGGAGTTTACGATGCAGAAACAAGTACCATCACCGTTCCTGGAGAACAGACGTTGTATGAAGATCCTGACTATGGAACTATTATTGCATTACCTATAGATGATGAATTATCAGGTTATCAGGATGATATCATACTGAAATTTACATCACGTGGCGGTCTGATGGTAACAGGCAATTATCAGATTTACTATGTTAATTATGGTGGGGATGCTGTTTACAAGACCAGTATGAAGCATAACGATGATGATCTTATTGGAGAATAAGAATGCATAGTTTTAAGGGATAATTGTGAACTGAATCATACGGGTTTGGGAATACATGAATTTCCCAAACCCGTTTTAAATAAAGAAGATATGCGCAAGATTGTTTTTGTTACTCTGTTAATGTTATGCATACCTATGTGGGCAGGTTTACGGACGGAATCCAAGATGCGTAAAATTGCAGCAAATAAACTCTTAGGTTCCACAAAGGCGGCATCAAAAATGGAAATCCTCAAATCTACGCCATCATATTATATCTTCGGAAAAGAAAAAAAGGGGTTTGTGGTAGTCAGTACCAATAATGACGCAGCGCCAATCCTGGGCTATTCCTCAACTGACTATAAAGAAAACGACATGCCATCGGCATTCAGACGTTGGCTAAAAGCCGTTGAAACATCACCTCTTGACGAGAAGACCTCAACGCCATATACCGTTACGCCCAACTTTCTACCCACAAAATGGGGACAATCGGATCCCTTTAACTACTTGTGCCCTGAAGTAAACAACACCAAGACACCATGCGGATGCATCGCAACGGCAATGGGCCAAATCATGTACTATTATCAGTATCCATCACAAGGTGTAGGCAATGGCTATTATACACTCGAGACAACTGGGGAAGCACGCTATCCTGACGAAATAAAAGGGGAATATCGATGGGATTTGATGAAAACATATTATTCAAACATAACAATCTCAGAAGAAGAACGACTTGCCGTAGCTACACTATTGAAAGATGCCGGAGTTGCTTCGCACATGCATTATGATGTCGACAACAGCGGTACACTCTCTAACTATGCCGCATTGGCATTCGTAAATAATTTTGGATATGACGCAAATACTATCCAATATATGCAAAAGAAATTCTATAGCAAAGAGGAATGGGATAGTATAATCTATGAGGAACTGGCTGCTAAGCGTCCCATTTTAGCAGGAGGTTATGATTCCGAAGATGGCGGGCACGCTTTTGTCTTCAGTGGTGTTGACGAAGACGGAAGAATATATGTTAATTGGGGATGGAACGGCAATGCTGACGGATTCTACGAAATAACTGCATTAAAACCTCGTTATACTTCGAGACCAGACCTTACGTTGGATTTCAGTCTCGATAATGATATCATATACGGCATACAGCCGGCACAGAGCGAACCTGACAAATCCCTTCAACATTCAAAATGGGCATGCGAAGAGCCTTTTACAGCAGAATATCAGAAAATACGCAACTGGCTAAGGGTGAAAACCTCATTTATATATAACATTTCTATATTTCCATTTACGGGTGAAATAAAGCTATATTGCAAAAGTGCAGATGGGGATGAGACAAAAGACAAAATATATACATATCTGGATTTCTCTCGAGAAACTGTTTCCTCAGAATACGGATATAGAAGTCGGACGGCAACGATTAAGACCACAGATCTAACACCAGGGAAATATTATATCTACTTGGTCTCACAGGCTACTGATGAGGCAACCCCTCAGAAGATACGTTGCCCAGCTGGTCTAATTCAGTATGTAATGACAAAAGAGGAGAATGGCGTGCTCATCATTGAAAACGATGACACAGTGGATAATATCTCTACTTGCCAACCAACACCATTAAAAAACCCATCTACAATCTACGACCTCTCAGGTCGCAAGCTCAATTCCATACAAAAGAAGGGAATATACATCCAAAACGGCATAAAAATTATCCAATAGCAACATGCCGTTTCGTTGATAGAGAAAGGCCGTTTCTCTGGCAGTAACACGCTGTCTCTCTGATAGTAACATGCCAAGTTAATTTCCGCGAAAAGGTGAAATCTGCAAGAAAAAAAACAAAAAACAGTGAAATATGATAGTTTTTCTTTAAAATAAATAAAAAAAAGGTGCATTTGCTATTGCATATAAAAAAAAAGCTATATCTTTGCATCAGATAAAACTAACTAAACTAAGACAAGAATTCAGGACTTTAAGATTTACTGCCGAAAGGCAGAAGATTAAATCTCCGTTTTCTGGAGGTAAGGATAAAGCAACGATGTGAATCGGCGCGATAATGAAGTTTTTACTTATTAAGTGTGTTTTCCCTGCTGTATATGAATTCATATGCAGCAGGGGTTTTTTTATACCCTACCCAACCCTCCGGAAGTATTCACACTCAGATTTTCTTTAAATAATTTTGGAAATTCTCTCGCTTAATCGTATTTTTGCAAAACAATCTAAACTAAAACAAAAATAAAAGATGAAAAAGAACATGCTGAAAGTGGCCTTATTGGCCTTGGGAATGATGGTTTGCGGCAATGCAAACGCACAGTTGAGTAATGTACTAAAGAGTGTAGCGGGCACTGCCATTAGCAAAGCTACAGGTAATTCTACTGCCGGAGATGTCGCTTCAGACCTAATAGGCAATCTGCTGGGAACCAGCAAAGTGTCAGAAAAGAGCCTGGTAGGCACATGGTCCTACAACCAACCCTGCGTGGCCTTTGAAAGTGAAGATGTACTGACTACCTTAGGCAGCAGCATGGTAAGTAAGAAGGTAGAGAGTACCATGCAGAAAGGTCTTACCAAGGTTGGCTTTAACAGCGGCAAAGTAGTAATGACGTTGAAAGAAGACAAGACTGGAACTATAGAGTTCAATGGCAAGAATATTATTGTAAACTGGGCCGTAGATGGTAGCGACCTGAAACTAACCTTCCCAATTGTTGACAAAGGTGTTACCATGAATGCCAAGTTAACCGGAAGCGAACTGCAATTGGCCATGAAGGCAGATAAGTTGTTAACACTACTAAATACCATTACCGAAAAGACCAGTACGGTTAATAGTTCTTTGGGCACCCTGAATACGCTTACCAAAAATGTGAAGGGAATGTATATGGGATTGAAATTTACGAAGAAGTGACTTCGTAGATTTAAAGTTGAAAGTTGAACGTGTAGAGTTGAAAGACAGTTTAAAAGTGGGGAAAAACGAGTATGAAGTAATTATCTTGTTGAACTTTAAACTTAGCAACCGACTTTAAACCTTCAACTCTAAACTTTAAACCAAATAGGAAAGGGGCTGAAAAACAGCCCCTTTCCTATTACTCTTCTTTCATCAATTCATCAAAGAACTGATCCAAATCTTCCTCAAAACCTTCTAGCAACTGGTGGTCGAACACTACCGTCTCTTCCGAGTCTATGATAACAAGATCTTGAAGCGTCTCGTGATCTTCGTCAATCAGGACAAAAGAGAAGGGCTGCAGGATACTCATCTTCTCAACCTCAGGTCGCAGATTCTGGATGCACTTACGCAGAATGGTAGCAGCCTGATCATAGAAATCCTCTTCCGGACTCTTTATCCACTCTTCTACAACACAACGATCAAGTTCTTCATCGTCGTCGTTATAGGTACGTATCTCACCCGTATAATTACTTACCAGCAGGTGTATGTCGGTCATCAGAGGATCGGAGTCCTGCGGGAACTTAGCAATAACCTTGCGAAGTGTTCGCTCAATCTGCTGAATGGTTTGCTGTGAAGCTTTCATGGAAGTATCTCAATTATTAATTATGAATTAAGAATTATGAATTGTCTTAGAGGTTCTTCCCGTGACAGTTCTTGAACTTGAGACCAGAACCGCAAGGGCAGGGATCGTTACGTCCAGGTAACTTCTCAACTCGCATAGGCTGAACGGGCTGACGGTCGCGTGTATCGCGGGCTGCAGCCTGCTGCTGACCTGCATCTGTAAGCTCACCTCTTGACTCCTGGGTGCGTACACGATCCTGACGAGGCATCTCCTGCTGAGGAGCCTCCTGAAGCTGCAACTCAGGCACCATAGCGCGCATGATAACAGATACGGTGCGATCATTGATACGGTTCACCATATCATCAAAGAGTTTCACACTCTCCAACTTGAAGATAAGCAAGGGATCCTTCTGCTCGTAACTAGCGTTGTGAACGCTATGCTTCAGTTCGTCCAAAAGGCGCAGGTTCTCCTTCCAAGCATCATCTATTGTATGCAGGATAAGAGCCTTATGGAATGACGTTACCACACTGCGAGCCTGTGTTTCGTATGCTTCCTTCAGGTTTGAAGGGATGTTATACTGACGCTTACCGGCCAGAACGGGGAACATCATGTTCTCATACATCTGGCCCTGAGGACCTTCATATACATACTGTACAGCCTTGTAGGCATTAGTAGCCATGATTTCGGTCTTCTGGCTGAAACGCTTCAGTACCTCCTGGTAAACCTCTTCCTCCAACTCTGGCATCTGTCCACTCTCGAAGTGCTCCTGTGTGAGGGGGAATTCCATAGCCATAATCTCAAGGAAGCACTGGCGGCAACCCTGGAAGTCGTTATTCTCCATGATGTTGCACACACGGTCCCAAATCATATCGCTAATATCCATACCCAAGCGCTCACCCATCAGGGCATGACGGCGTTTCTCGTAGATAACTGTACGCTGCTTGTTCATCACATCGTCATACTCCAACAAACGCTTACGAACACCAAAGTGGTTCTCTTCAACCTTCTTCTGTGCGTTCTCAATGCTGCGAGTGATCATACTGTGCTCTATCATCTCGCCTTCCTTGAAGCCTAGACGGTCCATCACACGGGCAATACGCTCGCTGGCGAAGAGACGCATCAGTTTATCTTCGATAGAAACAAAGAAGACGCTGCTTCCGGGGTCGCCCTGACGACCAGAACGACCACGCAACTGACGGTCAACACGACGGCTTTCGTGACGTTCTGTACCTATGATGGCCAAACCGCCAGCGGCTTTCACCTCAGGTGTAAGCTTGATATCAGTACCACGACCTGCCATGTTGGTAGCAATGGTAACAGTACCCAACATACGCTCCTCGGGTTTTCCATCAACCATGACAGTTGTGAGAGTGCTGGTACCAGCCTTAGCAACGATGTCAGCCTCCTTCTGGTGAAGCTTGGCATTCAGCACCTGATGAGGTATCTTACGCATCTGAAGCATCTTGCTCAGCATCTCAGAAATCTCGACGCTGGTAGTACCTACCAAGACTGGACGACCAGCATTACGCATAGCCTCTACCTCTTCTATAACAGCCTTGTACTTCTCGCGCTGTGTGCGATAAACGCGGTCGTTCATATCATTACGTATCACCTCGCGGTTGGTGGGAACTTCTACTACATCCAACTTGTAGATATCCCAGAACTCACCAGCCTCGGTAATGGCAGTACCCGTCATACCAGAAAGCTTGTGATACATACGGAAGTAATTCTGCAGGGTAATGGTAGCATAGGTCTGGGTGGCAGCCTGCACCTTAACGTGCTCTTTGGCCTCGACAGCCTGATGCAAACCATCGCTCCAACGACGTCCCTCCATGATACGACCCGTCTGCTCATCCACAATCTTAATCTCACCATCCTGAATAACATACTCATCATTCAGGTTGAACATGGTGTAAGCCTTCAGCAACTGCTGAATGGTATGTACACGCTCGCTCTTGGCGGCATAGTCGTTGAAGACCTTATCCTTCTCCTCAATCTGCTCCTCGGGAGTCATATTAGAGGTTTCAATCCTATGCATTACAGAGCCAATATCGGGGAGAACGAAGAGATCGGCATCATTAACCTGAGAAGCAAGCCATTCGTTACCTTTATCCGTAAGGTCGACACTGTTCTGCTTCTCATCAACAACGAAGTATAGCACATCAGTAGCCTCGTGCATACGGCGGTTGTTGTTCTCCATATAGATTTCCTCAGTGGTAAGCATACCAGCCTTGATACCAGGCTCTGAGAGGAATTTGATAAGAGGCTTGTTCTTGGGCAAAGCCTTATGAGAACGGAAGAGTGAGAGGAAACCCTCGGCTGTCTTCTGCTTGTCGCCCTGCTCGTTACCCTCAGCAATCAGTTTCTTGGCATCAGCCAGATACTGGGTAGCTAGCTGACGCTGTACGTTTACCAAACGCTCTACCAGAGGCTGGTACTCCTCAAACTGCTGGTCATCGCCCTTAGGCACAGGACCACTAATAATAAGAGGTGTACGGGCATCGTCAATCAGAACGGAGTCAACCTCATCCACGATGGCATAGTTGTGCATACGCTGCACCAGATCTTTGGGATCCTGTGCCATATTATCGCGCAGGTAGTCGAAACCAAACTCATTGTTGGTACCAAAGGTGATATCTGCCATATATGCCTTGCGGCGAGCCTCGCTATTAGGCTGATGTTTGTCAATACAGTCGACGCTCATACCATGGAACATATAAATGGGGCCCATCCACTCAGAGTCACGCTTGGCCAGATAGTCGTTCACAGTTACCACATGAACGCCATTACCAGTAAGGGCATTCAGGAAGACGGGAAGTGTAGCTGTAAGGGTCTTACCTTCACCCGTGAACATCTCGGCTATCTTACCCTGATGTAGTACGGTACCTCCGAAAAGCTGTACGTCAAAGTGTACCATATCCCATAGGAGGTCATTACCACCAGCTACCCAGTGGTTATGATAGATGGCCTTATCGCCTTCAATCTCCACAAAGTCGTGGGTTGCAGCCAACTGACGGTCGAAGTCGTTAGCCGTTACTTCTATAACACCGTTCTCGGCATGAGCCAGACGATCGGCTGTACTCTTAACAATGGCGAACACCTCGGCACGAGCCTCATCAAGGGCTTTCTCAAGCACCTCCAGCACATCCTTCTCCAACTTATCAATCTGACGGAAAATAGGAGCACGATCCTGAATATCAGTGTTGGGGATACGGTCCTTGAGTTCCTTAATCTGAGCACGCAACTCACTGGCCGAACCCTGTATGCGCTGCTTTATCTCCTGGGTGCGGGCACGCAATTCATCATTGCTGAGTGCCTGAATCTCAGGGTAAATTTTCAGTACGCTCTCTACAAGAGGGCGATAAGCCTTGAGATCGCGCGACTTCTTGTCGCCAAAAATCTTAACTAATATCTTTGCTATATCCATATCTTATATTATTCTACCATCGAAAAAATCGACGGGCACAGTAACTTTCATTCTTCACTCTTCACTCTTAACTCTTCACTAATAATTCAGTGGAGCCTGTGAACATCCATTCGGAGCACGGATACGCAGTGCCTTTGACAGCGTAGGCGCTACCCTATCTATACTAACAGGAATATTTACTTTCTCGGGGGCCACTCCGCATCCAAAAAGGAAAAGAGGGAAGCCCATGTAGGATTCTCGTGCAAAAGACTGCTCGAGTGTATCCTCGTTCTTCAAGTTCCAACCTGGTGAAACCTGTATGGTAATGTCCCCTGAACACTTGGGGTTGTAGGCATTACGTAATTTGCTGATGCCAGGTGTCCAAGCTCCCAATGCCAGGCGCTGACTGGAATATACATCCTTCACACCACTCAACTGAATCAGAAAGTCGCTACTACGCTCCAAGACCTCCGTCAGGTTCAGATTACGACTCTCTATCAGTTTTAGATTCAGGTAAATCTCATTCCCCATTACCGTCTCCACATAGTCACCAGGACCATAAACGGCTATGAGATACATATTCAGCAAGAGCTTAGCCTTGGTGATAGAGAAAGTTCCCGTGGGTATGCGGTAAAGACTTAAATCCTTGGCATCCTCGCTATCAGAATATCCCGTACTGGTAACCACAAAGAGGGCTTTATTCTGCCCGACCTTATTCTCTATGGCGGTTATGAGTTCCTCCAACTGACGGTCAAGACGCGCATACGTATCCTGAACCTCCATAGCATACTTCGAATCGGACTCATGGTCCAAACCTCCCGCATAATATGTAAGGTTCAGCATATCAGGCACCCCATCAGTACCGATATTGGTTTTATCCAGCAACTGCTTTACAAGCAGGTTAATCTCGTCATTCACACAAGAACTGGCCTTAAACTGGCGGAACTTTCTGTCACCTGTGAACTTATGGCTGAAAGCCTTTTTGCTACCTTCGAAAACAAAGTAGCTAAAGTTAACAACCTCATCGTTAAGTGGCTTCCAAACAATATCGCTGATACGTGAAGAAAGCGGATTGTCATTCTCAAAGGCTGTTGCCCAGTCAGGCAAGGCACCATAATACGAAGTACCAGAGAGACGACCCGTCCAGTCGTCAATCCAAATAGCTCCATCAGCTGCATGACCTGCAGAAAGGACAGCGGCATCACGGTTGGGTGCAATAGACAAGACTACACTCTTACCTTCACTGGCCACTTTCAGCTCATCGCCAATGGTAGAAACGGCAAGGTACTGGGGAGAGGATTTGTCTAATGTATAAAGTCCGCTGTACTTGTTATCATCAACACAGAAAACAGGCTGCAAGGTCTGACGGTCTAACCATCGCTGACCTATTATACCATTCTCATACGGACTGGTTCCTGTAACGAAACAAGCTACAGAGGATGCCGCATCAGGCCCGTCAAAAGGATATTCGGCCTGTGTGTACATTCGCCCTTTCTCCATCAGACGAGCAAAGCCACCCTTCCCATACAGAGGTGAGAAGGCTTCCAAATAATCTGAACGGAGTTGGTCTATCATTACATTTACCACCAAACAAGGAACCTCAGAGGCAGTCTGTGCCTCGGCTCCCATGATGGCAAGCAATGCCATGAGCGATGTTATGAACCTATTTCCTTTTGGCGTCATTTCTTGTTGTTCTTACGGTAGTATAAGTAATAACTTATAGGCCTTGTGAGCAAAGTTAGCGCCAAAGGTACAACTAATTTTCCAAATTCTTGTGGCATCCAAGGAGAAAATACAACAAAAGTTGTCAAAATAACAAAAAAAGCAGCATGCCACATAGTCTTCTTACGTCGATAGGCGGCTTTTATCACCATCGGTAGCGCCACCAAAGCTATCGGATTCAACACCCAGATCTGCCAGTTACTGTCAACGGCAGGATGTTCAGAAAAGAAAAACATAAACAGAAGCAACAAGCCCGATATACCCTGTCCCAATAGCAGTACAGCATCCCAAAGCCAGAACTGCCAGTTAGCCCAACGTTCCAACAGTACCACCAACAAAGAAAAGCACAACAGAACAGCCATAGCCTGCCCAGGGGAAAGAGGAAATTCCGGCTCTATTGCACGCGGTTGCTTCTGTAAAAGAATTTCTCTTTTCAGAACCAACGGACGTTTATCATTGTTTGCTGCATAAATAAAGGCATTATCGGCATACCTGAGCATATATTCGGGGGCGAACTGAGCCGCGCGGATACTAACCAATGTATCCACGGCAGCACCCAGAAGAATATCATTTCCTTCTTGTGCCCATGGATGCTCCCTGGTATATTGGTGCAACATCTGGCGATGTGTATACAGGGGAATACTATCAGGGTAAACCACCCTACCCTCTACACAACTTTCTATAATATCCCTGACTTTTGTGGTGCAATTATTGTAAAGAAAATTATATCGGTATTGTCTATTCTCCGGTTTACACTCCTCCAGCATTTTCTGATACATCCTGTTTGCTTCCTCTTGAGTCAAATTTAACACTTGTTCCGTAATAGAGGAACCACGCTGTTCATACTCGCGAGTGAAATACTGCCAGGGAATGGGAGCCACCATATAATCGCATTGGCCACGCACAAAACGCCAGATAAAATGAGACTGTTTGAAAGAGAACATCCCATAATTAAAGACCAAGTCCTCACCTGTAGTATAATTCTGGAGACGAAGAGCCGTATGGCCGTATAAAGAATACACCTCCTGACCGGGTGAACACGTAATCAAACTGGCACGGATACTGTCCAGCTCCTGCGCATAACCCAGAAACAAGGAAGGCAACAAAGCCGCAAATAAGATAACACGTCTTAAAAACATAACGCAAAGGTAATGTTTTTCTGCAAATGAAGGGGTTTTTTAAGTTTATTTTTGCTAAGGAATGTAAAACTTTCAGTTTTGTTATTTCTAATCTCAATTAAATAATGTACCTTTGCACCCGTGAAATTGATAATTGATATAGGCAACACCGTTGCCAAACTAGTAGCCTTCGACGGGGAAGAACCCATTGAGGAGATAAAAACGAACAACGATACACTGGCTGCATTGCCAGCGTTTGCAAGCAAATACCACTTCGACTGTGGTATTGTGGGATCGGTTATAGGTATTCCCGATGCTGTGGAAGACATACTTACCAGCATGCCCTTTCCTATATTGCGTTTTACGCCAGACACCCCCATCCCCATCTGCAATAAGTATAAAACACCTCACACCCTGGGCTCCGACCGTTTGGCAGCAGCCGTAGGAGCCAGCATACTGAAGCCTGGAAAGGATATCCTGATTATAGACGCAGGAACCTGCATCACCTACGATGTTATTGACGCAAAGAAGAATTACTGGGGTGGCAACATAGCTCCCGGAATGCAGATGCGCCTGCACGCCCTGCACGAGCATACTGTCCGACTTCCTCTTGTTCAGGCAGAGGGCGAGGTGCCGGGGTTGGGATACAACACAGAGACGGCCATCCGTTCAGGTGTGCTACGTGGCATGAAGTACGAGATAGAAGGATACATCAAATCCATGAGGGCTAAATACCCTAACCTGCTGGTGTTCCTTACAGGAGGAGACAAGATTAACTTCGACACGAATATCAAGAACAGTATCTTTGCAGATAAATTCATTGTTCCAAGAGGACTCAACAAGATATTAGACTATAATTATGATAAGATTCAGTAAAATAAGCAGTTTTCTGTTGGCAAGTACCCTGTGCCTGAACATGATGGCCCAGAGTAACGGAAGCAGCTCTTCTTATTCACGTTTTGGCTTGGGAACACCTGAGGTTCAGGCGCAAGGCTTCAACAAAGCTATGGCTGGAACCGGACTGGGATATCGTGCCGGTGGCCGTATCAACACCCTCAACCCTGCATCGTACTCGGCCATAGACTCCACCACCCTGTTGTTGGATGTAGGCATGACGGCAGCTTTTGGCAACATGAAACAGAACGGCAACAAGATTAACATTTACCAATGTAAACTGGACTTTGTAAATGTCGGACTGAGGCTTTACCGCAACTTAGGACTCTCTGCCGGATTCATGCCGTACACCACCATTGGATACGATTTCAGGACCTCAAGCAGAGTTGCCAAAGACCCAAGCTCTCTGCAGACCATCACCAGCACAACCTATTACTCAGGCGAAGGGGGGTTGCATCAGGCCTATTTGGGATTGGGATATAAAGTCTTCAAGGAATTGTCCTTGGGTGTCAATGCCAGTTTTATATGGGGAGATTACACCCACGCCGTGCTCCAGACCTATTCTACTGGCGATGGTTCAACCTCATACAACGGTCTCAACTCTCTGGAGGGTGCAGAAATCAGAACATGGAAGTTGGACATCGGTACCCAATATCCCATTCGTCTCACTCCCACAGATGTACTGACCATAGGAGCGACAGCAAGTATCGGACACAAAATAAAGAGCGACGCCAACCTTATCAGATACACCGACGAGCAGGACGACGAGACAGCCGACACAATTCATAACGCCTTCGACCTCCCCTACACCTATGGAATTGGTGCCACATGGAGACACAAAGGCAATTTGGTCGTAGGCATGGACTTTAAACATGAGTTCTGGGCTTCTTGCCGTACCCCACAGATAATAAACGTCGGCTCTGTCCCAACATTTGTCAGCCAGACTGGTGGTTACAATAACAGATTCAGAATTTCTTTGGGAGCCGAGTACATCCCCGACCCCGTAGCATCATATTATGCCAAGCGTATCCAGTACCGCATAGGTGCCAGCTACACGAATCCGTACCTGAAAGTCAACGGAATTGACGGACCAAAGGAATACTCCATAACAGCAGGAATAGGATTACCCATACCCTTCAGTAGGGCATTATCTCCCAACAACCGTTCCGTATTGAACTTAGGCTTGGAATGGCTCAGACGCACCCCCAGCAATCCCAGTCACGTTACAGAAAACTACGTCATGCTGAATGTTGGCGTTACCATCAACGAAGCATGGTTCATGAAATACAAGATACATTAATTAACACCCACTGAGATTGAATCCACGTAGAGTCATAATCTTATGCAGTCTGATAGCCGCCTTGGGTATCTCATTCTCGTGCAGTACCCGAACGGAACATGTGGCAGCAGCTGTTGACGATTCAGACTCCCTTCTCTTTATGCATGTAAGAGGTGTGAACACCTTTATTTCCGACTCTGGTGTCATGCGTTACCACATGGTAGCAGAAGAATGGGACATCATGAACGGCTCTCAGGGTCAGGCACCCACATGGAACTTCTATAAGGGGCTACTGATGGAGCGATACGACGAGAATTTCCACATCGACCTCTATGTACAATCCGACACGGCCTACCTCCACGAGCAGTATCTTTGGGAACTGCGTGGACGCGTTGTGGTAAGAAACATAAAGGGGGATATATTCCGTACGGAAGAGCTCTTCTGGGATCTGAACAAACACGAAATGTGGAGCTATCAATACATACACATCGTAACGCCCGAACGCGAACTGGAGGGAACAGAGTTCCATAGCAACGAAGAGATGACCAAGTACTTTGTGAGCAACTCTATAGGTGCCTTCCCCATCACAGAGAAAGAGGGAGAAGAGCAAGACTCTGCCGCTACAGCAGAACAGTCCGAGCCAGTCAAACCTGCTAAACCTTACAAACAGATGAGATTCTTGCCTGCTCCCGAGAAAAGATAACCATAACATTATTAATATCGTAGCCCTTAAACACAACATACAAGAAATAAGATGTACACTGAAAGTACCCTCATCATAGAAACCCTGATTGCCCTATTCTTCTCAGCATTCTTCTCTGGAATGGAGATTGCCTTTGTTTCAAGCAGCAAGTTACGCTTCGAGATGGAACGTGAGCAAAGGGGCTTCACATCAAGACTGATAGACACCTTCTACCTGCACCCCAACAACTTCATCTCCACTCTATTGGTAGGAAACAATATAGCACTGGTCATTTACGGTATTTTGATGGCTAGGCTCATTAACAGCTTTATCCTTATACCATTAGGTGTCCACCACACTGTCGGAGATTGCCCCAACGAGTTTTTTTGCCTGCTTACCCAGACCATCCTGAGCACCTTAGTTGTGTTGGTAACAGGCGAGTTCCTCCCCAAGACACTCTTCAAGCTGAACCCCAACAGGATGATGAACGTCTTTGCCCTTCCCGCATACATTTTCTATATTCTGCTGTGGCCTATCAGCAAATTCACCTCAGGTGTCAGCAAACTCCTGCTGAGGATTATGGGGCAAAAAGTTAAGAAAGCTGAGAAGGAGAAGACCTTTACCAAGGTCGATCTGGACTACCTGATTCAGAGCAACATTGAAAACATCGAAGACGAGAAGGAGATTGAAGAAGAGATAAAAATCTTCCAGAACGCACTGAGTTTCAGCAACGTAAAGGTCAGGGACTGCATTGTGCCGCGTACTGAGATTGATGCCGTTGACGAAGACACAGAACTGCGCATACTGAGGGGACATTTCATAGAAAGCGGACACTCCAAGATTATTGTTTACAAAGGCGATATAGACAATATCACGGGCTACATCCATACTGCCGAGATGTTCCGACTGAAAGAAACTGACGACTGGAGGAAGAGCATCAAGGAAATACCTATTGTACCAGAGACCATGAACGCCCAGAAGTTGCTAAGTATGTTCACCGCTCAGAAGAAATCCATTGCCGTGATAGTTGACGAGTTCGGAGGCACAAGCGGCATTGTCACCCTCGAGGACCTCGTGGAGGAAATCTTCGGAGAGATTGAAGACGAACACGACAGCAACAATTATGTAGCTCGAGATTTGGGCAACAACGAGTACCTACTTTCTGCCCGCATAGAGATTGCCAAAGCCAACGAATTGTTAGACCTCGACTTACCAGAAAGTGATGAATATCTGACCGTTGGAGGACTGATCTTGCATGAATACCAAAGTTTCCCCAAACTAAACGAAGTAGTAAAATTCGGGCAATTCGAGTTCAAAATCCTACAAAACACTACCACCAAGATAGAGCTCGTAAGGTTGAAAGTGCTTAATTAATTGCACTTTTTCCCTATTATATAAGAGAGGTATAGATTTTTTTTCTTATCTTTGTACGCTAAATGTGAAAACAACAATAAATAAATAACTATAAAAAAAATGGCAACATTACAAAAAATCCGTAACAAGGGAAAGATCCTCATTGCTGTTGTAGGTCTGGCCCTGTTCGCCTTTATTGCCGAAGAATTTGTTCGTTCTCTCTCTTACACTCAGACAGAGAGACATCAGAGAATCGGTAAGATTTATGGCGAGAATGTCAACGTGCAGGAGTTCAATGCATTGGTTGACGAGTACACAGATGTTATCAAATTCACCAACGGTCTGAGCTCTCTGAACGACGACCAGATGGCTTCCATCCGCGATCAGGTTTGGCAGTCTTATGTTAACCAGCAGATTATCGAGCACGAGTGCAAGAAGCTGGGCTTGACTGTTACCGACGCTGAGGTACAGAACATCATCAACACTGGCAAGAACCCCATGTTGGCACAGACTCCGTTCCGTAACCAGCAGGGTGCTTTCGACGTTAATCAGTTGAAGCAGTTCCTGAGCCAGAAGGATGAAATAATGAACAATGCAGATAACTCTGCTGAGCTTAAGGATCAGTACATGCAGATGTACAACTACTGGAAGTTCATCGAGAAGACCATCCGTCAGCAGACATTGGCTCAGAAATATCAGTCACTGCTTGCCGGTACTATCGTTAGCAACCCCATTTCAGCTAAGGCTAACTTCGAGGGACGTGCTAATGAGAGCGAGATTCTTTTGGCTGCTCTCCCCTATACTAGCATCAAGGATGCAGACATCACCGTTGATGACGCAGACCTGAAGGCTAAGTATAACGAGAAGAAGGAAATCTTCCGTACTACTCAGGAGACTCGCGAGTTCAAGTACATCGACATCGCCGTTGTTGCCAGCCAGGCTGACAAGGATGCCCTGCAGAAGGAGATGGAAGGTTATGCACAGGCTCTGAACGAGGGTGCGGACCCTGCTAAGACTGTTCGCGAAGCTGCCAGCCAGGTTGCTTATAGCGCACTGCCCATCAGCAGCAAGACACTTCCCCACGACATAGCTGAGTTGCTGGATTCTATGACAGCCGGTTCTCAGGTAGGTCCTTTCGTTCACGAGCACGACAACACCATCAATATTGTACGTCTTATCGAGAAGGTAAGCCGTCCCGACTCTGTTGAGGTTCGTCAGATTGCTGCTCCTGGTGCTAACATGGAAGCTGCAGAGAAGACTGCTGATTCTATCATGAACGCTTTGGCTGCAGGCGAGAACTTCGATTCTATTGCTAAGAAGTACAACCAGCCAGCTGAGAAGATCTGGATTACAAGCGCACAGTATGAGGGCCAGGTTCTGGACGAGAACAATCGTAAGTTCATCAACACTCTCACAACTGCTGCTGTAGGTTCTAACAACAAGATTGTATTGGATGGCCAGGGTGTTGTTATCGCTCAGATTACAGACAAGCGTAACATTATCAACAAGTATAACGTTGCTGTTATCAAGCGTGCCATCGACTTCAGTAAGGAAACTTACAGTAAGGCATACAACGACTTCGCCAGCTTCCTTGCAGGCAATCCCAAGGCTGAGGATATCGAGGCCAACGCTTCAAAGGCTGGATACAATGTTCAGACTCGCACTATGTCAAGCACGGAGCACACCGTAGCTGGTGTTCGTAGCACACGCGAAACTTTGCGTTGGATCTTCAACGAGGATACCAAGGTAGGTGATGTTTCTCCCCTCTACGAGTGTGGCGACAATGACCATCTGTTGGTTGTAATGCTCACAGGCATCAACGAGAAGGGTTACATGAGCTGGGAAGACGAGCAGGTTAAGGCATACCTGACAAGCGAGGTTCAGAAGGACAAGAAGGCTGCAAAGTTGCAGGAGAAGATGCAGGCTGCCAAGAGCATCGCTGACGTAGCTAAGATGGAAGGTGCTGTAACAGACACTATCAAGCACGTCAACTTCGCCAACAACGCCTTTATTGCTAAGGTTGGTAACAGCGAGCCCGTTCTGAGCGGTTCCGTTAGCGCTGCCAAGAAGGGTGACTTCAAGGCTGGCCTGAAGGGTAACGGTGCTGTATATGCTTATCAGGTTCTCAACCAGACCAAGTCTGACATCAAGTTCGACGCAAAGCAGGAGAAGCAACAATGTGCACAGATGTACATGCGTGCCCTCAGTGCTTTCACAAACGAGTTGTACTTGAAGGCTGACGTTCAGGACAAGCGTTACCTCTTCTATTAATAAGGATTGGTAAAACATACCATAATTGAGGGTGCTTCATTGCTGAAGCACCCTCAATTTATTTATGCAAATAATCAACTTGGAAAAATATTTTTTTAAGTTGATTGTTATCCGAAATCAAGTTAAAAAAAGATTGCAAATAAGCCATAAAAGAATTAAGCCTGAATTCGATGGGTTTGCGCGCTGAATTCGACTTGAATTCAGCGCGCAAACTACTTGAAATAAGGATACAAAAAAAGCCCGGGGAAAACCGGGCTTTTTTTATAATCATGTCTCTTCCGAAGATTAGTTATTCTCGGGACGAAGCTTACGAACTACCTCAGCAGTACGCCACATTTCTGAGTCGTGCAGAGCAGCAAGTTCCTTCTCCAGACCTACACGGTAGTCGGGCTTAGAGTTAGCATCGATAGAGATCTGAGCCTCGTTACCGCTCTTAACGCTTGCATAAAGCTTCTCAACTACAGGCTTGATAGCATCGTGGAAGGGGCCCATCCAATCAAGAGCACCACGCTGAGCTGTTGTAGAACAGTTAGCGTACATCCAGTCCATACCCTTCTGAGCAAACAGAGGCATCAAAGACTGAGTCAGTTCTTCTACGGTTTCGTTGAAAGCCTCAGAGGGAGTGTGACCGTTCTCACGCAATACCTCGTACTGAGCCAGGAGCAGACCCTGGATAGCACCCATCAGTGAGCCGCGCTCGCCGGTAAGGTCGCTGGTAGCCTCGCGCTGGAAAGTAGTCTCGAACAGGTAACCTGAACCGATACCGATACCCAGAGCCAGTGTACGGTCAAGAGCCTTACCTGTAGCATCCTGATAAACAGCGTATGAAGAGTTGAGGCCACGACCCTCGAGGAACATGGTACGCAGTGATGTACCTGAACCCTTGGGAGCAACCATGATAACATCGATATCCTTCTGGGGAACACAGCCTGTACGGTCGTTCCATGTAATAGCGAAGCCGTGTGAGAAGTACAGTGCGTTACCGGGCTGCAGGCACTTCTGCAGTGTGGGCCATACGCTCATTACTGCTGCATCAGAGAGCAGACACATTACGATAGTACCCTTGGTGGCAGCCTCCTCGATAGAGAAAAGAGTCTCACCGGGAACCCATCCGTCAGCAACAGCCTTCTCGAAGGTCTTGCCCTGACGCTGGCCAACGATTACGTTGAAACCGTTGTCACGCAGGTTGCAAGCCTGACCAGGACCCTGTACACCATAACCGATAACAGCGATAGTCTCATCCTTCAAAATCTCACGAGCTTTCTCCAAGGGAAACTCTTCGCGGGTCATTACCTCTTCGATAACGCCGCCAAAATTCATTTTTGCCATTGTTTGATTTTTTTATGTGGATTATAATTGATTGATATTCTTTTATCTATAATGGTTTGCAAATTTACAAAATATTATTGAAATACGCACTATCGGAAGCAAATTTTTGCTTGACAGACCACTTCGCTTTCATTTTTACGCACCTCCACATCCGTTTCATTCTCATCAACAGGCTGCACGTAGAAGCTCAGTCGGTCACCCATATAAGACTCTGCCTTATAGGCAATCTCAAAGCGACGGATGCTTTGTTTCTCGTACTTCTCTCGTGGGAACAAGTCCAGAATGTGCTCTATATACTTGATACTGTTGATGTGACCGTTTATGTCCACATCACTGTAATACGTATCTATGGTGCGCACCAGCTTCGCTTCCTTAAAGCGGAACCTACCATGTCCGGCTATGGGACAGATATTATCCTCAGGCTCCACCACATAATTAAGGATGTCGCCGTCGTAGAGGTTCAACAGGTCGCAGGGCTTACGTGTCTCCATGTCAATCATGGCCCACACGCTGCGTGCATAGCCATAAGGCGTTCCGTCTGGTCTGAGGATGGCAAAGTTACGATTAGTAAAAAGCCTCATCACGCTCTCTACCCACGTCTTTACCTCGGCATGCTCATATTGACGGGGCAACTCCTCCATCTCTATGCTCAAACGACTCAGCACCCATGTATAATGGTTTTCGTTGAGCGCTCCTATGCCCCAGCCTCTCTTTTGGCTGTGGTTACCCGCTGCATTCAGCAAGTGGTTTCCCAGGATGCCCATAAAGATGCGCCCTGTGAAATCAACATGGAAGGGCTCTACATAGAAGGGATGAGTATCTATTTTCTCTAGCACGTTCATGCGTTGTCTCTTTCTTCCTCGCGCTTTGCAATATACTGATCGAGTCGTTCTACGCACGACTTGGTGATAGCAATACGTCCAGAACGGACAAACTGGAGTACGCAACCCAGATTATCCAGACACTTGAAGTGTTCCAACACATCACTTGTTACACCTGTCTTCTCTACGGTAGTATAGGTAGGATTAACCTCCACGATTCGTGCATCAAACCTACGAACAATACGTGAAATCTCGGGGTTTGCCAATACCCTTGGGGTTGAGAGTTTCAGCAACGATGTCTCCAGAATGAAAATCTCATCCTCCAGGAAGCAGTTGGCCTGCAGGACATCAATCTTCTTCTCTATCTGCTTGCACAGCATCTCGGCCATTTCCTGCTTACAGAAACAAGTAATGGTGTATTTGTGAACACCGGGGGTACTGGATGAACAAACGTTCAGCGACTCGATGTTCACCTGACGACGTGTAAAGACAGCAGTAATCTGGTTCAGTACACCAGCGTAGTTCTCTGAATAAATAATCAATGTGTAGAGGGTAAGTCCCTTGTGGTTAAGCAGAGAGCCCTCCTTGCCAGCTGTAGATCTACGTGCCACAGCATTTCTGCTGAAAGTCTCATACTGGCCATCACTCCTTACATCATCAGCCAAGGTAGCCTGACGCTGACGAGCGAGGTTCTTCTCGTACGAGTCACGATCAACAGAAGCGGCAGCCCTTACAGCCGCATCAAAGGATTCCGTTACATTCTGCTCGTCGCACTTTCCGCAGGTGTTACAGTCACCACACTCAGCAGCTCCATAACGAGCCTTCTCTGTCTCCTCTAGAGGAGAGGACGTTTTTCCTTTATTATTTGATTTCATCTGTTTCTTTCCTTATATTATATCCTTTTTCTCTTCCTCCCATTTAGGGAGGGATGGGAAGAGGGACTTTTATTTCACTTCCAACAACATCTCATCCACATTACCTCCTGGAGGTGTCATAGGCAGGACATTATCTTCTTCCTTGACAGCACATTGCAGGATGTAGGGGCCGTCTGTCTGCAACATCTCCTGGATTGCGGCATCCAAGTCCTTTCTGTCAATAACAGTTTTGCAGGGGATACCATAACCCACAGCTATCTTCTCGTAGTCGGGATTCAACATGGGCGTGAATGAATAACGCTTGTTGAAGAACATATATTGCCACTGACGTACATTGCCCAGGTAGTTGTTGTTCAACAGTATCATCTTCACGGGACAACGCTGCTCCATGATAGTTCCCAGTTCCTGGATGGTCATCTGGAATCCGCCATCTCCACAGAACATACATACCGTTCTATCGGGAGCGCCAAAGGTAGCACCTATGGCTGCAGGAATACCGAAGCCCATAGTACCGCAACCGCCGCTTGTTACTACCGAGCGGGGCTTGGTGAACTTAAAGTAACGACAACCGAACATCTGGTTCTGACCCACATCCGTTACCAAAATAGCCTCGCTGTTGGCAGCATCGCTCACTTTGCGTACTACCTCTCCCATCAACAAGGGGCCCTCTGCAGGATGCAGGGCAGGCTCTATTACCTTATTATATTCTTTCTCATCGTAAGGTTTAAACCCGTCTATCCAAGCCTTGTGCTTTGCCTTGTCCACCAACCTGGTGATAGCAGGCATGGTCTGCTTGCAGTCGCCTAAGACAGCTAAATCCACCTTCACATTCTTGCCTACCTCACTGGGGTCAATCTCCAAGTGGATAATCTTAGCTTGCTTAGCATAGGTTTTCAGATTACCCGTTACACGGTCGTCAAAGCGCATACCGACAGCAATCAGCAAGTCACACTGGTTGGTCATCACATTAGGAGACAAGTTGCCATGCATACCCAGACGTCCCATATTCAGCGGATGATCTGAGGGGGCTGCAGAAAGTCCCAAGAAAGTTGTTCCGAAAGGAATCTGGGCCTTCTCGCACAATGCCAACAGTTCCTTGTTAGCACCAGCCAGTTCTACACCCTGTCCCACTAACATAAAGGGCTTTACACTCTCGTTAATCATCTTAGCTGCCATTTCCACAGCACCTTCAGCAGGTTGTGGAGTAGGATTATAGCTGCGGATGAAGTCGATGGTCTGAGGCTGGTACTCAATCATAGCAGTCTGCGCATTCTTTGTAAAGTCCAGCACTACAGGACCAGGACGACCACTACTGGCAATAAAGAAGGCACGAGCTACAGCCCAAGCTATATCTTCGGCCCTACGTATCTGGTAATTCCATTTTGTGATAGGCTGAGTCACACCCACTACGTCCACCTCCTGAAAGGCATCTGTACCCAGCATGGCGGCTCCAACCTGTCCGCAAATAACAACCAAAGGGGTTGAGTCCATTAGGGCATCAGCCACACCCGTTATGGTGTTCATGGCACCAGGACCGCTGGTAACGATGGCACAACCTACCTTGCCGCTCACACGGGCATAACCCTGAGCTGCGTGTACAGCCGCCTGTTCGTGGCGCACCAGAATATGGTGCAACTTTTCTTTATGGTCATAGAGTGCATCATACGTAGGCATAATAGCACCACCAGGATAGCCAAAGAGTACATCCACTCCCTGATTCTCCAGGCTACGCATCATAGCCTCTGCACCAGATATAGTTTCTTTTTCCATTTCTTAGTCAATTATTCTAACACCACCCTTGTCGGCACTAGCTACAGACTGAGCATAGGCCCTTAAGGCTTTACTTACAATTCTTTTACGCTTCAGGGGCTGCTGTGGACGGGCAGCCAATTCTTCATCGGTTAATTTCACATTGATGGATCGGGAAGGTATGTCAATAACAATGATGTCACCATCCTTAATCTTACCAATGTTACCACCACTGGCAGCCTCGGGAGAGATATGTCCGATGCTCAAGCCACTGGTACCACCGCTGAAACGGCCGTCAGTAATCAGGGCACACTCCTTACCCATGTGCATACTCTTGATATACGACGTGGGGTAAAGCATCTCCTGCATACCAGGACCACCCTTAGGACCTTCGTGAGTGATAACCACGCAGTCACCCTTCTTTACCTTGCCACCCAAGATTCCCTCGCAGGCATCTTCCTGAGAGTCGAAACAAACAGCAGGGCCCTCGAAATGCCACAACTCAGGAGCTACGCCAGCTGTCTTAACTACGCAGCCGTCCTGAGCGATATTTCCAAAGAGAACGGCCATACCGCCATCCTTTGTGTATGCATGCTCAATATCGCGGATACATCCATTCACACGGTCGGTATCAAGACTTTCCCAACGAGTATCCTGAGAACCCATCTTGGTAGAGAACTTACCGGCCGGAGCGCTGTGATAGATACGATCGGCCTCAGGGTCGATAGTCTCACCCGTGATAGAATACTTCTTGATATCCTCACCCAGCGTAGCGCCGTTTACACGCTTGCAGGTTAAATCCAGCAGATTGCCCTTAGCCAACTCGCCCAGAATACCCAGGATACCACCTGCACGGTTCTCTTCCTGAATAGAATACTTCTGCCAGTTGGGAGCCAACTTACAGAGGAAGGGTACTTTACGTGAGAGTGCATCAATGTCACTCATCTTAAAGTCCACCCCACCTTCCTGAGCTACAGCCAACAAGTGAAGTACCGTATTGGTAGAGGCACCCATAGCAATATCCAATGTCATAGCATTTAGGAAAGCCTGACGAGTAGCGATACTCCTTGGCAGAACCGAGTCGTCGCCATCCTCGTAATAGGCAAAGGCATTTTTTACAATCAGTTTGGCAGCATCCTTGAAGAGCTGTACACGGTTTACATGGGTAGCCAAGATACTTCCGTTGCCTGGCAGCGAGAATCCCAATGCTTCTGTCAGGGAGTTCATAGAATTAGCCGTGAACATACCCGAGCAAGCACCACAACCTGGACATGCGCTGTGTTCCACAATCTCCAGTTCCTCATCGCTGACGGTGGGGTCGCCACCCTTAATCATAGCTGTAATCAGGTCGGCATTCTCACCGTTTACCTTACCGGCCTCCATAGGTCCGCCGCTGACAAAGACGGCAGGGATATTCAGACGCATGGCAGCCATCAGCATACCAGGCGTAACCTTATCACAGTTGCTGATGCACACCATGGCATCTGCCTTATGTGCATTCACCATATACTCAACAGAGTCGGCAATAATGTCGCGCGAAGGCAAAGAGTACAGCATACCATCGTGGCCCATGGCTATGCCGTCGTCCACGGCAATGGTATTGAACTCAGCAGCATAGCAACCCAGTTTCTCTATCTCGGCCTTCACAATCTGACCAATCTCATGCAGATGGGTATGACCGGGTACAAACTGTGTAAATGAGTTCACTATGGCAATAATGGGCTTGCCAAACTGCTCGCGCTTCATACCGTTTGCCACCCACAAAGCACGGGCGCCTGCCATACGGCGACCCTCGGTACAAACGGCACTCCTCAGTTGATGTTTCATATCTTTACTCCTTACCTTATTTAAATGAGGGGGCAAAATTAATCAAAAACTTGCTCTTATGCAACCATTTACCTGATATTTATCCACTTTCGGTAACAAATGTATATCCATTTTCCCAAAAGCAGTACCAATCTAATGTCCGATTCCGTATTTTCAATCATATTATGTCAGCACATAAAACAAAGCTTTTTCACCAGCTGAAGCATCATTCTCTTTAGTCAAAAACCAACTGTTTGTTATTTTTTGTTGCCCAGTTAGGGAAAACTTACGGCCCAGTTAGGAAAATATCATATATTTTCACAAAAAAGTGATGCAATTTACACGCAAAGTGGAAGATTCTTCGTATTTTCGTGAACGAATAATCCTAAAAACTAGTATTTAACGTAAAAACTATTATCAAAATGAGCGAAGAAATGAATGTTCAAGAGACTACCGGAATGGTAATTAACGAGAGTATGAAGGCTGATTTGCTTACTTCAGCCAAGTGGGCTAAGTTCCTTTGCATTATAGGATGTATTGGAGTTGCCTTTATGGTGCTTATTTCCGTCGTCTTCCTGGCTATCGGGAATCGTTTCCCCAGCCCATCCCCCTTTGGCATGATGCGCGGCGTACTTAGCTCTGCCTATCTGATTACCGCTGCAATCATGATCTACCCCTTGATTAAGGGATTCCAGTTTGCCAATGGCACAAAGGCAGCCTGCCTCACCAACAACGAGAATGAGTTGGCACGTGGTTTTGCCGGCATGCGCAGCTATCTGCAGTTCATTGGCATCCTTACCATCATCATTTTGGCTATTTATGTCCTGGTTCTGATAGGTAGCATGGTTGCTATTGGCTCTATGGCCTCTCGCTTCTAAACCACTATCATACACACAGAGAGGATGTACGCACCGTGCATCCTCTCTGTGTTACCTCATATACACCCAACCATCTTAAAGAAGGCCGAACATCAACGTATAACAGTACGTTTAGAATATCTACCATGGAAAAAAAACTTTTTCTTGTCATACTTATACTGATGGCTGGCACCAACGCCTTCCCACAGAGCATGTTTAAGAAGCTCTATTTACGAGCGGACAGCATATTACGCGAAAGGTACGAAAAGGTTACCTACGACACGCAATATATCTGTCGCCCCGACAGAAGGCTTCTGATTAGGGTAAGAGGCAACTTATCTGGCAACGCCATCCGGTATAAGAATGTGCAGGACGGGAACGACTCGCATGCCCATATCTCTACCGACCCAAGGGGAACAATTAGCCTGGGCGCAAGCTACATGGGCATTGCAGCCTCATATTCTATCAATCCTGCGAAGATAAGTGGGAAAAACTCAGATTACGAACTAAACATCAGTGCATCCTCCAACCGTTATATCCTCGACATCAGCTACCAAAGATCCAACACTCTCTCAGGTGACATCACCACCAAAAACGGGAATTTTCATATCGACAAGGATTATCTCAGCATGAAGATGCTGAACATCACCGGTTGCTACATTTTCAACCATCGGCGTTTCTCATACCCCGCCGCATTCTCACAATCTTATTTCCAGCGACGCTCAGCAGGCTCATGGATGGCAGGCTTTTCATTTATGGGAGGCAGTGTCAATACCAGCGAAGATGCACCAGCCGAATCTCACAACCTGCAAATCAAGGTAAGGAACATAGCTTTGGGCGGTGGCTATGGTTATAATTTTGTACACCAGAAATGGCTCTTTCATCTATCCGCAATGCCCACAATCATTGTTTACAACTATAACAACATTACCATGGATGATGTAAAAAAAGAAGAATTTACCCACTTCCCTGATTTGCTGATTAACAGCCGAGGAGCAATTATCTATAACATCAGTCCCAGATACTTCATCGGATCCAATATCGTAGTCAACTCATCAACGTTTGGCAATTTCAAGCACTACACTTTCCAAACCAAGTGGCATGCCCGTATGGTCTTTGGTTTCCGTTTATAACACTATATAAAAGGTAAAAAAAGAATGAATTCTTTTGTTCTGCGCTCGATTTTTCGTAATTTTGTCCCCCAAAACAAATAATAGCATAAATAGTATGGCAGAAAACAAATACATTACCGTAGCATACCAATTGTATGCACCTATGCAGGGTAACGAACGCGAGCTTATCGAAGAGGCTACAGAAGAACGTCCCTTCCAGTTTATCTCAGCGCTTGGCATGACATTGGATGCCTTCGAGTCTCAGATAGCACCTCTTACCCCAGGAGCCAGTTTTGATATAAAGCTGAGCACAGAAGAGGCTTACGGCCCCTTTGTCCCTGAGGCTGTTCAGAAGGTACCTGCCAGCATCTTCATGATAAACGGCAAGATTGACAAGCGTTACATCTACGAGGGTGCTGTCGTTCCCTTGCAGAATGCAGACGGAGAGCGTTTTAACGGCACCATCACAGAGATTACAGAGAAGGAGATTACCGTTGACCTGAACCACCCTCTTGCAGGCAAGGAACTGAACTTCGTGGGTAAGGTGATCGAAAGCCGCGAGGCTACCAATCAGGAGATTCAGGATGCCCTGAACGTATTGACTGGCGGTGGCTGTGGCGGATGCGGTGGCGGATGCGGTGGTGGCAACTGCGGCGGTTGCGACAGTGGCAGCTGTGGAGAAGGTGGTTGCGGCGGCTGTAGTAATTGATAGTTTAACATTGCGGCAGCAAATTCTTCACTCTTCATTCTTCACTCTTCATTTAATCAGATGAATACTTTCGGACAGATATTTCGCATAACCACCTTTGGCGAGAGCCATGGTGCAGCCGTAGGTGGTGTTATCGACGGCATGCCTGCCGGCATTGCTGTGGATGAAGACTTCATTCAGCATGAGCTGGATCGTCGCCGACCAGGACAGAGTAAGCTTACCACAGCACGTAATGAAGCTGACAAGGTGGAGTTGCTGAGTGGTATCTTTGAAGGAAAGACCACAGGCCAGCCTATAGGCTTTGTGGTACGCAACACCAACCAGCACAGCCAGGATTACGAGAATATGCGAAATGTATTCCGTCCAAGCCATGCCGACTACACCTACACGCAGAAATACGGCATCCGCGATCATCGCGGCGGCGGGCGCAGTTCTGCCCGCGAGACCATCAGCCGTGTGGTGGGAGGCGCCTTTGCCAAACTGGCACTGAAGCAGATGGGCATCATCATTCAAGCTTATACCCAGCAGGTTGGCAATATAGCCCTGCCTGGCACGTACAACGATTACGACCTCTCCCTAACGGAGACCAATGATGTTCGTTGTCCTGATGCAACATACGCCCAGAAGATGGCCGACCTGATTACAGAGGTAAAGTCCGAAGGCGATACCATAGGCGGCATTATATCATGCGTCATAAAGGGTTGCCCCGTAGGATTGGGCGAACCAGCCTTTGATAAGTTACACGCTCTCTTGGGCCATGCCATGCTGAGCATAAACGCTGTCAAGGGATTTGAATACGGGCAAGGCTTTGCTGGTGTTACGGCTCGTGGCAGTCAGCAGAACGATATAATGTGCCCTCTACCCGACGGAAAGATTGGCTTTGCCACCAATAACAGCGGCGGCATTCAGGGTGGTATATCCAACGGCGAGGACATTTACTTCCGTGTTGCCTTCAAGCCTGTAGCAACTCTGCTGATGGAACAGGATACCGTAACAAAAGACGGAGAAGCCACCAAACTGACAGCACGTGGCAGACACGATCCTTGCGTTCTACCACGTGCAGTCCCTATTGTTGAAGCAATGGCGGCCATCACCATTCTGGATGCCGTCTTACGCAATAGGCATTACAGCCTTTAATTATTTTACTTCTTCTATTTGGTCTATGATTTTCTGGGCTGCATTCACAGTATTCCTGTGCATGTAGTAACCTATCAGCAGCCCTATGCCAGCCCCTACCAACAACGGTAGTGCCATCAGCCAGTGGTTCATTCCAGCTGGTGCATTCTTCCATGCAAACTCATAGACAGCCCAACTTAGCCAAGGAATAAGCAGCGATGGAGTAACATAATACATCCACTGGTCGTACTGCCTACGGAACTTAGCCATAACACGTGCTACGGTGACAAGGTCTTCCGTCATCAGATTCATGCGGTCAACAGGTCTGTGTATATAATATGTAGCCACGAAACAAAGTAGCATCATAAGGCACGTGGCTATCACAAAGGCATTACTAAACGTACCCGACACATAAAGGAGCGGATATAAGACGAGGCAAAGGAGGGCACAGACATAGGCCAACAACTTATTCTTGTTGATAGCCGACACCCCAGTACGCATGGTTTCACGGAGGAGATGATCGCTGACAATTTCCTGACGGTCAAGCTTTTCTTTAAGTAGCGCAATCTGATTGCGCATCTCTTCAAAGTTCATATCTTCCATAGTTTATTTCTGTTTCAGTTTTTCTTTAATACGAACAAGTTTCACTCCCACGTTCTTAACGCTGATTCCGACCACCTCGGCAATCTCTTCGTAGCTCATACCTTCCAGCCACATCATCACCAGAGCACGATCTATAAGGTCGAGCCGCTGTATGCGTTCATGCAGCTGACGGACTTGTTTGGTCTCATGGTCCTCGTCATCGTAGAGGTTAATGTTCATAGACAAGGGCACTTTGCTGCCCTGCCTGCGTTTTTTGCGGTCAGCAGAGATGCAAGTGTTCATGGCTACACGGTAAATCCATGTACTTAGTTTGCTCTCATGGCGGAAAGATTCAAAACCTTTCCATAGATTAATAAGCGTCTCCTGAAAGAGGTCACTTACCTCGTCTTCGTCATTAGAGAACATATAGCACACTGTGTAAATGGTGCTTTTATTCTCCCTGACCATCCGCGAGAACTCTTGTTCCTTGATATCCATAGCATTAGATATTTCTTTTCCTATTTTTGATACACACGCACGTAGTCAATCTCATAGCGCATGGGGAAGTCTGCGGGATTGAGCTCCTTTACACGAGTGTCAAGTGCCAAATTGAGCAGCAGATACTGTGGAGAATGGAAAGGGTTAATACCCGCTCCACGTGCCTTTCCATTAATGGTACGCTTCAAGTCAACTTGGTTCAACAACTCATCGTCCAAATAAAGACGGATATAATCAGGATCCCAATCCATACGCCATACATGGAAACGTGTTGCCCATGCAGGATCACGGTCAGAGAAGTGGGTAAGAGGCGTGTAAGAGGAATCCCATTGGGTATCTTCCTCTGTATCCCCTGCCCAGCAGGCATTAGCCAGAATGGTTGGTTTTCCCTGATACTGATAATACTCCAGCATATCTATCTCTCCGTTTGCAGGCCATGGAAGATCACTTCCCAGCAGCCAGATGGCGGGCCATGCCCCCTTGCAAACAGGAATGCGGGCAGAAACCTCTATCCTACCATACAGGAAAGAGAACTTACCTTTCGTTATAACAGAGGCACTTGTCCACTCTACCCACTCGCGACTGGTACGCCAGTTTGATTCATCCTCCCTGTAAGCAGGACAGGGGAAAGCGGCCTTGCGAGCCTCAATCACCAGTTTACCATCGCGCTGAAAAGCGTTCTCGGACGTATACCATTGTTCCTCATAGTTACGTACAAAGCCTTTTTCAAAATCCCATTTATCTGAATCCAGACTACCGTCCTCATCGAACTCATCGAACCAAACAAGACGCCAGCCCCCCTTTATGCTCTTAGGTGCCTTGGCTGTAGCCTTTGGTGGCCAGTTGTGATATGCCAAATAGCCCATTGCAGCAATTAGCAACAGACAAAATAATTTTTTCTCGAACAATTGATGCATTAGTTTTCTTGAGTTCATAAACAAGCTTTTAACGGTTAGAAATTCTATTCAAAACGCAAAAGTAAGCATTATTTCCGAAAAAACGGACATTCTATCCATTTTTTTCATAACTTTGCATCAACTTACTAAAAAAAAGAGGAACATGAGACTTACGCACATCGCCATCTTTGTTTCTGGCAGCGGTTCGAACTGCGAAAACTTGATTCGTCATTTTGAACATTCAGACGTGGCCAACTGCGCCCTAGTGGTCAGCAACAAGCCCGACGCCTATGCCTTGACGAGAGCCGAACGACTGGGCGTCCCCACGGCTGTCGTCTGCAAAGAGGAACTGAATAACCCCAATGTGATGTTACCTCTGTTGCAGAAGCACGATATCAATTTTATTGTCTTGGCAGGCTTTCTGCCACTGGTTCCTCTTTATCTGGTAAACGCATTCCCACGTCGCATCATCAATCTGCACCCTGCCCTGCTTCCCAAATATGGTGGGAAAGGTATGTGGGGACATCATGTACACGAGGCGGTCAAGGCCGCTGGCGAGACAGAGACAGGCATGACGGTTCACTACGTGACACCCGTCTGTGACTCTGGCGAAATTATAGCTCAATTCAAAGTCGCCATCCTCCCCTCCGACTCTGCTGACGATATCGCAGCGAAAGAACATAAGCTGGAAATGGAATACTTCCCAAAAATAGTAGAGGAAGTTGTCCTAAAAGGCAAATAGCCTAGCCCCTCTCCGAAAAGAGGAGGATGATATGCACAATCTAGGAGCAAGAAACACAATTGTGAATTATGAATTGTGAATTAAAAATAAGGACATGAGAATATACAATAGCGCTCAACTGATGGAGCTGATAGGACAGATTGGCTTTCTGCCCCTTTTAGACAGCGGCATCAAGGGCTTCTCTGCAGAAGAGATGGTCGATGAAGAGTGCAGGTATGTCGTCTTTCCTGATGGAGGTTGGGATTGGCCTCTGTGGAAATGGAAGGGTGAAATTATCACTGAGGGCGGACATGTCTATGGCAAGTTTTTCGCAGGAAAGGCAGGCTTTATCAGTCGTGAGTGGTGGCGGCACTTTTGCAACTATCGTCGCAGCGCCCGCCCTGCTCCCACTGAAGGAAGTATCGAAGAGAGCATTCTACTGACTTTAGAGGCTAACGAGAGCCTCATCACCCGTCAACTACGTGCCGCCTGTGGCTTCGACGGCCCCAAGATGCGCAGCAAGTTTGATAGCTATGTCACTCGTCTGCAGATGGCAACACGCATCGTAACAGAGGATTTTGTCTATCCCACAGACCGCCATGGTCGTAGTTACGGATGGGGATGGTCCCTGCTTACCACACCCGAATTGCTGTATGGCAAGGATGCTTGCCAATGCGACTGTACGCCTCAGGAATCCTTTGAACTTATCTGCCAACAGCTAAGAAGCATCTGTACGGACGCGACTGAAAATCAGATAGTAAGGATGCTAAAGTAAAAGTATCCCTTCATATTTATTTTTTCTATTGAATTTCAACAAACAAAGGCAGGTGATCTGAGTATCCGCCTTTGTAAACAGGACCTTGAAAAGTGCGCCAAGGCTTTCCTTTTTCTGTCAGCAAAAATGGAAATTTGGCAACATGGGCACGAGGCTCACAACACTCCTGCATGGATGGAGAAACCAGTATATGGTCTATGAATCCCCACAATCCCTGATAGTAATAAGTACCCTGCGCCTTCCTAAGTTCTTTACGCTTCTGAGGAATCAAGCTAACAAGCCGTTGCAGGATAGAACGGAAAACAGGATCGTCAGGTTCTGCATTAAAATCGCCCATCACCATAATCCGCTGCCCCTGCAACTTATCCAATGCCGTACAGAGCGTCTCCGCTGCCAGCATACGGTTCTGTGTACTGCTTTTACTGTCTCCTGCCCTACTGGGGAAGTGGAGTACAAAGACATGTAGCAATGAATCTGTGCGTACCCAATTCCCCCACACATGCAGGATGTCACGTGTAGGGCGCAACCCATGCTCAGCAGAAGGAACCCTTATAGCTTCACTGCCCTGTAAACGAAAAAGAAATGGCTGATAAAGCAGACAGCAATCCACACCACGAAGGTCAGGTCCCTCGGAATGCACATAGCGGTATTTAGCGGCACGCAAGGGGGAACGGAGAGTTAGGTCGCGCAGCACCGTGTCGTTTTCCACCTCGCACATACCCACCAACATGGGCCATCCACCCTGCTCTGCTACAGCAGCTATCACACGCGAGATATTATCAAGCTTGCGCCAATAGCGCCAGGGCGTCCAATGATAAGAGCCTTCCGGGAGGAAATCCCAATCGTTTTTCAGTGAATCATGTTGCGTGTTGAATACATTCTCCACATTGTACCAGAGAACTTTCTGCGCCCCAACCTTTGTATAGGAAACGGCCAGAAAAGTTATCAAACAAAAGAAGAAACGAATTACCACAATACTTTTCAGAAGACAGATGAAGAAAACCTTTTTAGTGCCGCACGATACTGACGCGAGTTGCCTTCTGTAGCCTCGTCAAGCAAAGCCCAGAAACGAGGACTGTGATTCATCTCGACCAAATGAGTTAGTTCGTGTTGCATGACATAATCCTGCAGATACGGAGGGAGAAGCATCAAATAAAGACTCAGGCTGATATTTCCCTTACTGCTACAGCTGCCCCATCGGGTACGGCTCTTACGTATGCTCACCTTCTGGTAATGTAAGCCTCTGGCAGCGGCAAGGACTTGCAAGCGTGGAAAAAGAACTTGCTTAGCCTGCCTGCGGAGCAGTTCTATCTCCTGGGGCGTGAGTTGCCGATGTGTAGCACGACGCTCCTCGGCACGCTGTATCATCGTCTTGAGCCGAGGCCTCAACTCCTCGATAGCCCTCAGCAAATCGGCCTTCCTGAAATAAACAGGAGCTGTACAGATAAGCCCCTCGCCCATACTTCGGAAGGTGAATCTTCTGGCCCTGCTGTTGGTGCGCAACAGGATACGCCCCAACTCTGCATCTTCAAACAAAAACTCTGATTGCTTCATAATTGACTGCAAAAGTACAAAATAAATGCAGGAACGGAAAGAGAAGCGTACAGAAAATCTTTTTCCTCCCATATAGAGTTTCCACAGAAAGCCTTTGAACCAAGGTTTCCCCTACGAAACAGAGCTTCCCTCGCCTGGATTTTTTCTCATTCTCATCACCAGAAAGGAATGTTAAAAATCTGTAAAATGAATCGAAAGGGCATAATATCTTAAGGGTAATTTGTATCTTTGTTTGTTGATAACTTGTTATCAGCAAAAAAGTTAAAGATAACGTGGAAATCTAGCTAGATTAGCAAAATGAAAAAAACTATCCTTATACTAACATGCTGGCTACTGGGATTAGCACCCGGCATGGCCCAACAACGCAAGATGGCAGACGTGCAACACATTGCCGACTCCATACTCAACATTCCCACAAGATGGGGAAACAAAGCACGGGCGAAAAAAGCAAAAACACGTCAGATTATAGCAGCATCAGAGTTGCTGGGTAACAAGCAGGACGCCTTCTATGTTTGCGATGCAGGAGCAGACGGATTTGCCGTTATATCGTCCGACGAGAGGATGACACCCGTTCTGGGTTTTTCACAAAGCCAAAGTTTTGACACGGAAAACATTCCTACCGGCATGCAAGAACTTCTGAACAGCTATGCCAAGGAATACGAGGCACTGACAAGTGGCAAGCAGCCAATGTTGGCACGACGAAAAATCGCAGGCGTACAGGAACAGGTCGGCCCTCTGCTGACAACAGAATGGGGGCAAGCCGAGCCCTTCAACAACAGATGTCCCGAATGGCAAGGAGAACGTTGCATAACAGGATGCGTTGCCGTTACTACAGCTCAGACTATGCGATATTACCAGTTTCCCGACTCAGCAAAAGGCGAAGTTGACTACGCAACTCTATCCTACAACATCCCTATCAAGGAAGACCTTTCCACCTTCCATTTCGACTGGCCCAACATGCGCAACCAGTACCGCAATGGTTCCACTGAGGCAGAGCAAGATGCTGTCGCAGACCTGCTTTATGCCTGTGCTGTAGCCGCAAAGATGAACTTCGGTCTAAAAGGAAGCTCTGCCACCAGCTCAGACCAAGTGAAGGCAATGGTAGAGAACTTTGGTTACGACCCAGACATAGCCTGCCTCCAGAAGGACTTCATGACCACCAACGAGTGGCAGACACTGATGCTGAACGAACTGAACGCCCCAAGCCCACGTCCCATCATCTATGCAGCCGTCTCACCTGCAGAAGGCGGACACTCCTTTATCCTCGATGGCTACAAGGCAGACGAGGACGGATACCCTTTCTACCACGTAAACTGGGGATGGGAAGGATACTGTGACAACTACTTCAAGCTAAGTAGCATGGATGCTGACGGCTGGGAGTTCTCGAAGGAACACGAGGCCATCATTTTCATTCAGCCAGACAACGGCAAGCAAGACAACGGATGCTTCTTCCAGGCTAACGATGTTATGCTCTCGACAGCCAGACTCAACCCCAAGATGCCTACTCAAACTTTCAACGTAACGATGAAGCTGTTCAATTACAGCTACAAGGCATTCACAGGCAAGATAGAAGTTTATTTGAAAGACGAAAAAGGAGAAGAAACCTTAGTTGGAACCAGCCAGAAGATAAACGGCCTTCCCCTCTGTTATGGCTATAATAGCTTCTCTATCAAAGCCACCCTACCTCGTAACACAGCAGAAGGCGACTACACCGTGGTACTGCGTAGCAGGGCAGACAACAGCGAAACAACCGAGATAGTAACCTACCCATCTCCCCAAACCCTAACCGTTACCAGTATCACAGAAAGCTATACGCCCGACATGATGATAAACGAGCTTGTTAATATGGGAGAAGAATGGAACGGTTTGTCTATGTGTGTTGTTGCAACCCTACCCAAAAACAACGCCTCCAAGGCCTTCACAGGTTGGCTACAAATGGCAGTAGCAGACAACGAGGGAAATATTCTGAACCATTTTGGGAAGGTCGCCTACATTAGTAACTTGGAAAAAGACTACTATATGCCATACTCCTACACATTTGAAGGTCAGCTGCCCGATTACTTGGAAGATGGTGCATACCGCCTATACCTGGCAGCCAACCAATCAGGCTATCTGGAATGGGGAAAGGTCACAGGATACAAGATGCAGGGAAGCCAGCTTGTAGAGGAAGAAATCTATATCCCCTTCTGGCTGGAAGACGGCAAGATTATCTACCACAAAGGTGGAGAAGAGGAACTGCCAGAGGACGCATCCAACATACAAGTAATGGAAATGGATGTTACGTCCTTCGATGCAGACACAAGGCACATAGAAATGAAGATGTCTTATTTGACGAATCTTGGAAGTGAATCTTTCTCAGGACAATTCTCTATGGCTGTCTATGACGAGGGAGATAAGCTGATAACTCCATTTGGGAATCCGCAAAAAACATACCAGTCCTACGAGGCATCCAGCACCAGTTCTTTTGGTTACTATGGCAGTTCATTCACGTTTAGCGGCAACCTGCCAGAAGAACTGGCAGACGGCAAATATACCGTCAAGATAGCTGCCAACCAGAACGGGCACGAAGGATGGAGCCCCGTAAAAGGATGGGGCATAAGTGGCGGAAGGCTTGTAACAGACATTGACTTAGCCTATGGCTTCATCATACTGAACAACAGGATGTACAAAGAGGCCACAGACGGCATCAAAGAAGTGAAAAATGAGGGAGAAAAAGGTGAGAAATCCGACAGTGCCGTATACGACCTGCAAGGAAGAAAAATCGACTCTCAACTCTCAACTTTCAACTCTCAACTAAGAAAGGGTATCTACATCACCAATGGCAAGAAGATGGTGAAATGAGATTTTACCCCAACATAGTTGGGTAATTGTAAGAATTGTTGTACCTTTGCAGCCGCAAAAAGAAGACGTTAAACGTTGGAATTTAGGCATTAGCTACTTTGAATATACAAATTTTGAATTAGGATAATGAATATACTGGAACTGAGCGAACAGGAGATAGTTCGCAGAAACAACTTACAGCAACTGCGCGACCTGGGCATCGACCCCTACCCCGCCGCAGAATACCCCGTAACAGCATGGAGCACAGACATCATTAAGGACTTCGTGGACCTTCCCATTATCGGTAAGGACGAAGAAGGCAATGATGTACGCGAAACAGCCACACCAGAGAACAGCCCCGTAGTAAGCGTGGCTGGTCGTATCATGAGCAAGCGTATCATGGGTAAGGCTGCCTTTGCAGAATTGCAAGACTCCAAAGGCCGTATCCAGGTTTATGTACAGCGTGACGCTATCTGTCCTGACGAGAACAAGGACCTCTACAATATTGTCTTCAAGAAGTGCCTCGACCTGGGCGATTTCATTGGCGTTAAGGGTTATGTTTTCCGCACCAAGACAGGCGAGATTAGCGTCCACGTTCAGGAAATGACCGTACTGAGCAAGAGCCTGAAGCCACTGCCCATCGTCAAGACTGACAACGAGGGTAACGTATACGACTCATTCGATGATCCAGAGCTCCGCTATCGTCAGCGTTATGTTGACCTGATAGTAAACAGCGGCGTTAAGGAGACCTTCCTGAAGCGTGCCACTATCATCCGCACTATGCGTAGCATCCTGGACAATGCAGGCTATACTGAGGTTGACACCCCCATTCTGCAGAACATCCCTGGCGGTGCCAGCGCCCGTCCCTTCATGACGCACTTCAACGCACTGAATCAGGACATGTATATGCGTATCGCCACAGAGCTTTACCTGAAGCGTCTGATTGTTGGCGGATTCGAGGGTGTTTACGAAATGGGCAAGAACTTCCGTAACGAAGGTATGGACAAGACCCACAACCCAGAGTTCACCTGTATGGAGCTGTACATCAGCTACAAGGACCTGAACTGGGGTATGACCTTTACAGAGAATATGCTGGAGCAGATCTGTACTGCCGTTAATGGTAAGCCCGAGGTTGAGATTGACGGCAAGGTTATCTCTTTCAAGGCTCCCTTCCGCCGTCTGCCTATTTTGGATGCCATCAAGGAAAAGACTGGTTACGACCTCTACCCCATGAACGAGGACGAGATCCGCGAGGTAGCCAAGAAGTTGAACATCGAAGTTGATGAGACTATGGGCAAGGGCAAGCTCATCGACGAGATCTTTGGCGAGACCTGCGAAGGAACCTTCATCCAGCCCACCTTCATCACAGACTACCCCGTAGAGATGTCACCTCTGACAAAGATGCACCGCAGCAAGCCCGGCCTGACAGAGCGTTTCGAGCTGATGGTAAACGGCAAGGAGCTGGCTAACGCCTACTCTGAGTTGAACGACCCCATCGACCAGGAAGAACGCTTCAAGGAGCAGATGCGTCTATCCGAGAAGGGAGACGATGAAGCAATGATTATCGACCAGGACTTCTTGCGTGCACTCCAGTACGGTATGCCTCCCACCTTCGGTATTGGTATCGGCATCGACCGTCTCGTAATGTTGCTCACTGGCAAGTTCCAGATTGGCGAGGTAATGCTGTTTCCACAGATGAAGCCCGAGGTTAAGGCTCCACGTGACAAGGACGAGTTGTTCCTGGAGAAAGGTATTCCTGCCGAGATTATTCCCATTCTGCGTAAGGCAGGATATAACTTGGTAAGCACGCTGCAAGGCGTAGCTCCTGCCAAGATACAGCAGCAGATTATTGAAATTGTTAAGAAATATAAGCTGGAAATCGAGAAACCCAGCCAAGATACGATAGCAACTTGGACAGTTTAGGAAAAATAGCCGTATTGGGCGGAGGTAGTTGGGCAACCGCTATAGCCAAAATGCTGTTGGAGAAGAACGACAGCATATGGTGGTATCTGCGCCGAGACGACCGTATAGAGGACTTCAAGCGTCTAAGGCACAACCCGGCCTACCTGACCAGTGTCCTGTTTGATGTTAAGAGAATTAACTTCAGCAGCGACATCAACGAGGTAGTAGAAGAAGCTGACACGCTTATCTTTGTCACCCCATCGCCCTATCTGAAAGGACATCTGAAGAAGCTCCACACCAGGCTGGACGACAAATTCATCGTAACAGCCATCAAGGGTATTGTGCCGGATGAGAATGTGATATGTTCAGACTACTTCAATCAGGAATATAACGTACCTGAGGAGAATCTAGCTGTTATTGGTGGTCCCAGCCATGCAGAGGAAGTAGCTATGAACCGTCTTACCTACCTTACCATAGGATGCGCCGACCAGAAGAAAGCCGAAGCATTCGCTCAGATGCTGGCCAGCGACTATGTCAAGACCAGCACCAGCAATGATGTGATAGGTATTGAATATGCTTCGGTGCTGAAGAATGTATTCGCCATAGCGGCCGGTATCTGTCACGGGCTGAAGTACGGAGACAACTTCCAGGCCGTTCTCATCAGTAATGCAGCCCGCGAAATGAAGCACTTCCTGAATACCATCTACCCCATCGAACGTAACATCACCAATACAGTTTACATGGGCGACCTTCTGGTTACAGGATACTCTCATTTCAGCCGCAACCGCGTCTTTGGTACAATGATCGGGCAAGGTTATAGCGTGAAGAGCGCACAGCTGGAGATGGAGATGGTGGCCGAAGGGTACTTTGGTAGTAAATGTATGAAAGACATCATACACCATATGGGTATTGACATGCCCATCGTAGATGCCGTGTACAATATCCTGTATGAGCGAGCACGTCCAGACAGGGAAATCAAGAAACTATGTGAGATGTTAAGCTAACAATATTCTTCTATAATAGATAAGGTATATAGATTGTTATTACGACATCGCGTTATAAGGTTACAAAGATTATTTCAACAACAAAGGTTTAAAGGTTATATATTATGATCAAGTTAGACATTTCAAAGGCATTGATAAGTGCCGATAAGGTTGCCGCCTTCGAAGGCAAAGTTGCCGAGGCACAGCAGGCTTTAGAGAACGGCACATGTGCCGGTAACGATTTTCTGGGTTGGTTGCACCTTCCCAGCAGCATCTCTGCAGAGTTCATGACCGAACTGCAGGAGTGTGCTCAGACATTGCGTGAGAACTGCGACACCGTTGTTGTAGCTGGTATCGGTGGTTCTTATCTGGGTGCCCGTGCTGTAATTGAGGCATTGAGCAACAGCTTCCAGTGGCTTACAAACAAGGGAGAGAATCCCACCATTCTGTTTGCAGGTAACAACATAGGTGAGGATTATCTGTATGAACTGACAGAATATCTGAAAGACAAGAAGTTTGGTGTTATCAACATCAGCAAGAGCGGTACTACCACCGAGACAGCTTTGGCTTTCCGTCTGCTTAAGAAGCAGTGCGAGGAGCAGCGTGGTAAGGAAACAGCACGCAAGGTTATCGTTGCCATTACTGACGCCAAGAAAGGCGCAGCCCGTACTTGTGCTGATAAGGAAGGTTACGCCAGCTTTATCATTCCCGACAACGTAGGTGGTCGCTTCAGCGTTCTTACTCCCGTAGGTCTGCTGCCCATCGCCGTTGCTGGTTTCGACATTGCCAAGTTGGTAAAGGGTGCTGCCGATATGGAATTGGCCGCAGCATCTGACGTTCCTTTCAGCGAGAATATTTGCGCCCAGTATGCAGCCGTACGTAACGCATTGTATCAGGAGGGCAAGAAGATTGAGATTCTGGTAAACTTTCAGCCTAAGCTCCACTTCATGAACGAATGGTGGAAGCAGCTCTACGGAGAGTCTGAGGGCAAGGACTTCAAGGGCATCTTCACAGCTGCCGTTGACTTCAGCACCGACCTCCACTCTATGGGTCAGTGGATTCAGGAAGGCGAGCGCACCATCTTCGAGACCGTTGTAAGTATCGAGGAGCCTGAGCACAAGCTGCTCTTCCCCAGCGACGAGGAGAACCTGGATGGTCTAAACTTCTTGGCAGGCAAGCGTGTTGACGAGGTTAATAAGATGGCAGAGTTGGGTACTCAGTTGGCACACGTTGACGGTGGTGTTCCCAACATGCGTCTTATCGTTCCCCGTCTCGACGAGTACAACTTGGGTCAGATCATTTACTTCTTCGAGAAGGCTTGTGGTATCAGCGGTCTGCTGTTGGGTGTTAACCCCTTCAACCAGCCTGGTGTTGAAGCCTACAAGAAGAACATGTTTGCCCTGCTTGGCAAACCCGGATACGAGAAGGAAACGGAAGCAATCAAGGCAAGATTTTAAACTTCCGTTTCAATTCAAATTTCAAAATTTATAAATTCAAAATTGGGACTTTGGGTTTAGATAAAACTCAAAAAGAATATGACCAAGAGTATCGCGACATGGAGGATAATCCTCTTGTCGCGAAAACTCTTGATTTCTCTGTTCGCATTGTAAATCTCCACAAGCTTCTGCGAGACGATCGTCATGAGACAATAATGAGCAAGCAGATTCTTCGAAGCGGCACATCCATTGGAGCAAATGCAAGTGAAGCATTAGCCGCAGAATCCACTGAAGATTTCGTTCATAAGTTAACGATTTCCCTAAAGGAAGCCAACGAAACCAAGTATTGGATAATATTACTTCACCGTACCCAATACATTACAGACGATGAATACAAGTCTATCATGATAGATTGCCAAGAACTGCGAAAACTTATAGGTTCCATCATCAGTTCTACCAAACGTAATATAAACTCTGCTAAAACAAACATATAATTTTGAATTTTGAATTAAAATATTTTGAATTAACAATATCGCCCAAAGCGGTATTGTTTGATATGGACGGCGTGCTGTTTGACAGCATGCCGAATCATGCTTATGCATGGAGTCATGCAATGACAGAGTTTGGTCTGGCCATGACACCAGAAGAAGTGTATATGAATGAAGGGCGAACAGGTAGCGCCACCATAAACATGCTGGCCCAACGTTTTTGGGGCAGGGATGCCACAGAAGAAGAGAAACAGTTTATCTACGCCACGAAAAGCAAAGTCTTTAACACCTGCCCCGAGGCTAAGCCGATGCCCGGAGCTTTGGAAGCCCTTCAGGCTGTTAAGGCAAAAGGCTTAAAGATTGTACTGGTTACAGGTAGCGCTCAAGCCTCTCTGTTAGAGAAGTTGGAACGCAGCTATCCAGGGTTCTTCCATCAGGATTTAATGGTTACAGGTTTTGATGTCAAACTGGGGAAGCCCTACCCCGAACCTTATCTGAAAGGCTTGCAGAAAGCTGGTATTAAACCAGAGGAAGGCATTGTAGTAGAGAATGCGCCTTTAGGCGTACAGGCTGGACATGCAGCAGGCATCTTTACCATAGCAGCCAATACGGGCCCGCTTGACGATGCTATATTAAAAAATGCCGGTGCAGATATTGTACTGCCCGGCATGATGGATGTAGCCAAGTTCTTTTCAGACTGACGTATCTTCTTCCTCTATATCAGGAGCCGTATCAGGTTCCAGTGTATAACTCCCATCAGGACCTATTGTAAGCACGAAGGGCGTCAACATATCGCTCTCTGGGAAACTTACACAAACGCCAAAGGTCAGCTTACCTTCTTTGGCCGACATGAAACGGAATCCGTCAAGAATACCGTTCTTACGGAAGTTGTCGTCCAGCTGTGAAGCAAAGGAGGCCTTCGTAAAACGACGGCGGAAGAAGTTCCCTCCGTCCCTTAGGATAGTCAGGTCATAGTAGTTATCCACAAACTTATCCCCATTCTCATCTACCACAACCTTCAGCGAGTCATCAGCCTCGCGGTGGATGGTATAAACAAACAGATGACTTCCCAGTGTAACACTGTCTGTAAGGTTATATTCCTTCATACGGTGTTCAGTTGCCTGTTGTTCAGCTGTTGCCGAATCCTTTCCGTCATTCTGTCCTTTATTCTCAACGCAAGAACAGAAGACAGATGCAAACAGGCAGACGTATAAGAAACTTCTTGATTTCATAACTTAACTTTTTTCTTTGCACCCTTAGACTCGTTTTGTACGTGGTCCAAGGCTGTTACTACGTAAACGTATGGCGAACTACCTCCCTGATAGGTAAGAGGAAGATTTGTATCACGTGTAATACAGAGGATATGAGAGGGATCCTCCAGGTTTATCTTCTCGCCCTTGATGAAACGGTACACAACATACTGAACAGCCTCATCCATAACGGTCTTGGCCTTAGGAGCAGTCCAGAAGAGGATTGGTCCGTCCTCTGTCCAGATAATAGCAGTCTTGCGGGGCTTGCCAGGTGCCTTGTTATCAATCCAGGGCATACGGGGCTGCAATGCAGGTGTGCTGTGATAAACCTGACTCAACATCGTTCCGTAGTTGCCGGGATTCTCGCACACAGCGGCAGCATACCACTGGCAACTACCAAAGATACCAGGCAGACTACGCTGTAGCATATACTTGCGAGGCATCTGATGAGAAGCAGGATTCTGAGGATCTGGAGCCTTTACCGTACGTAACACATCCTGTCCGATATAAAGAGGACGACGACCGGCATGGGCACTCCACCAGTTAATCAGCGTCTCGTAATCTGCAGCGCTGTGGCCAATTTCCCAGTACAACTGAGGAATATTGTAATCCACCCATCCGTTCTCTATCCACTTCAGTACATCGGCATAGAGGTCGTCATAGTTCTGCAAGCCGTTGGTAGCACTTCCGTTGGGGTCGTTCTTCTGGTTGCGATAGATACCAAAGGGAGAAACACCGAACTTCACCCAAGGCTTCACTTCCCTTATCTGACGGCACATCTGTTCCACGAACTGGTTTACATTCTGGCGACGCCACTCGGCACGATCCATTCCCTTACCATAGAGAGCATAGGAATTATCGTCAGGAATAGCCACACCAGCCACAGGATAAGGATAGAAGTAATCGTCGATATGAATACCATCCACATCATAGCGGCGCACGATGTCGCAAGCCACCTTACAGATGTAGTTACGGTTCTCGGGATAGCCCGGGTCGAAGAGCATCAGCCCGTCATAATCAAAGAAATGATTGGGATGGCGGAAGTACTCGTGTGTATTTGCCAATGCCATGGTTCCCTTGGTCTTGGCACGATAAGGATTTATCCATGCATGCAGCTCCATCTGGCGGGCATGACACTGCTCCACCATCCACTGCAAGGGATCCCAATAAGGATTTGGAGGTGTTCCCTGCTGCCCTGTCAGATAGCGGCTCCAAGGCTCCAACTCGCTTGGATACAAGGCATCGCCCTCGCATCTAACCTGGAAGAAGATAGCATTAATACCATCCTTTTGAAGTTCGTTCAGCTGACTTGTCAGTACCTGTTGCATACGGTCACGACCCATGCCCTGAAACTGACCATTAACACTCTGAATCCAAGCTCCTCTAAACTCCCTCTTGGGGTTTTGAGCTACTGCCGATACTGCTATAAAAAGCAGCAGAATAAACCATTTGTTCTTCATATCGGTACAAAAATACAAAAAAAATCTATACATTTCCTAATAATACACATTCTTTTTTATATAAATCCAATTGTTCTGCGCTCATTTCTGCGAAATTTTCGTACCTTTGCCATCATTTATTTTAAACATGAGTACTATTAAGACACATAGACCCAGCGTACTCCTCATTTATACAGGAGGAACCATAGGAATGAGGGAGAATGCTGAGACGGGAGCCTTAGAGAACTTCAACTTCAACCTTATCTTAGATGAAGTTCCTGAGCTGAAACGTTTTGACTACAAGATTCACGCCTTTACCTTCGACCCACCCATTGATTCCAGCGATATGGGATTAGAGCATTGGGGCAGTCTGGTAAAGATTATCGAGAGTAATTATAATTTATTTGACGGTTTCGTTATCCTGCACGGAACAGACACTATGGCTTATACCGCTTCTGCGCTGAGCTTCATGCTCGAGAATCTGGGAAAGCCAGTCATCCTTACAGGTTCACAGCTGCCCATAGGAACCCTTAGGACGGACGGCAAGGAAAACCTCATTACCGCCATAGAGATAGCTGCGGCCCAACACGAGGACGGCACGCCCATTGTACCTGAAGTCTGCATCTACTTCAAGGAGAAACTGATGCGAGGCAACCGCACGACCAAGATTAATGCCGAGCAGTTTAATGCCTTCCGCTCTTTCAACTATCCCGACCTGGCTACTGCTGGCATGCACATCAAATTCAATGAGGCAGCCATCCGTAAGCCCGACCCCACGAAGCCGTTCAAGCCACACTATCTGGTGGACCCCAATGTGGTGGTGCTGACCCTTTTCCCTGGCATACAGCGCAGTCTGGTTCATTCTGTTCTGAACATTCCTGGACTGAAAGCTGTCGTCATCCGCACCTTTGGCGCAGGAAACGCTCCTCAGCTGCAATGGTTCAAGGAGGAGCTGAAGGATGCCAATAACAGAGGACTCTTGTTGGTGAACATCACACAATGCCAGGCAGGATGTGTTCACATGGGTCTTTACGAAACCAGCCTTCCACTGATTGAGGCTGGCGTTGTAAGCGGTTATGACAGCACGCCCGAATGTGCCATCACCAAACTGATGTTCCTGTTGGGGCACAAGCTACCCAGAAAACGCATGCAGGAGATGATGGACAGCAATCTTTGCGGAGAAATAACCAGATAAGTTGAGAGTTGAGAGATTAGAGATTAGGTTCGAGATTTCGGAACATTGAGATTTCGAAACGGCCAGAAACTCAGTAAACGGTAAACAGTAAACAGTAAACAATGGAGAATTGCATAAAGATAAAAGGCGCCAGGGTTAACAACCTGAAGAATATAGACTTGGAAATCCCACGTGGCAAGCTTGTTGTCATAACAGGCTTAAGCGGTAGCGGTAAGAGCAGTCTTGCCTTTGATACACTTTATGCCGAGGGGCAGCGACGTTACGTCGAGAGTCTCTCCTCCTATGCCCGCCAGTTCCTGGGCAGGATGAACAAGCCCGAATGTGATTACATCAAGGGCATCCCACCTGCCATAGCCATAGAGCAGAAAGTCACCAGCCGCAATCCACGCAGTACGGTTGGCACCAGCACCGAGATTTACGAATACCTGCGTCTACTCTATGCCAGAATAGGACGCACCTTCAGTCCCATCAGCGGGAAGGAGGTCAGGAAGCATACCACAGAAGATGTGGTGCGCAGCATGCTCTCTCGCGAGGAAGGTACCAAGCTGATGGTGCTGTGCCGTACCAAAGCCAGCACAAACATACTGCAACAGCAGGGCTTTAGCCGACTTTTGGTAAACGGCGAAGTAGTGCGTATCGATGAATACCAGCCTCAGCCCCAGGACGATGTCTATCTGGTGGTTGACCGTTTGTCAGCCAAAAACGAGAAAGACACCATAGCCCGATTAGTGGATTCTACCGAGACAGCATTCTATGAGGGTGGCGGAGAGATGACGCTGCAATACCTTCCCACGGGAGAGACAGAGCATTTCTGTACCCGCTTCGAGGCTGATGGCATGACCTTCGAGGAGCCCTCCGACAATATGTTTGCCTTTAACTCTCCTGCCGGAGCCTGCCCCGAATGCGAGGGATTTGGCAAGATTATGGGCATCGACGAGCACCTCGTCATCCCCAACAGCGCCCTCAGCGTTTACGATGGTGCCGTTGTCTGTTGGCGAGGCGAAAAGATGGCAGAATGGAAGAATTGGTTCATCCGCTTCAACTCAGAACGAGGATTCCCCATATTCAAGCCCTACTTCGAACTGACACAGGACGAGAAAGACTGGCTCTGGCACGGAAGTCCTATTCAGCATGCACCTAAAGGCAAGGAAGGCATCAAGATTCCCGATGGATGGAAGCTTTCGCCCGAGGAGAAAGAATGGGGCATGCTCTGCATAGACGAGTTCTTCGAGATGCTCCGACAAGGACAATACAAGATTCAGAACCGCGTTATGCTGGCACGCTATAGGGGCAAAACCACGTGTCCCAAATGTCACGGCTCACGCTTGAAGCCAGAGGCCGGCTATGTTAAGATTTGCGGCAAGAGCATATCCGAACTGGTGGAAATGCCCGTCACAGAGTTGCTTCCTTGGATAGAGAACCTGCAGCTTACAGAACACGAGCAGCAGATTGCCAACCGCATACTAACGGAAATCAAGAACCGCCTGCACTTCCTCTTGGATGTAGGCTTGGGCTATCTGACTATGAACCGCCTTTCCAACTCACTCTCAGGTGGAGAGAGCCAGCGTATCAACCTGGCGACCTCGCTTGGCAGCAGTCTGGTAGGTAGCCTTTACATACTGGACGAGCCCAGCATTGGTCTTCATAGTCGGGATACCGACCGACTCATTCATGTACTGAAGGAGTTGCGCGACTTAGGCAATACCGTCATTGTGGTAGAGCACGACGAGGACATCATGCGTGCTGCCGACTGGATTATAGACATAGGTCCCGAGGCAGGACGCCTTGGCGGACAAGTTGTCTTCCAAGGCAAACCAACTCCCCTCCCTCCACGGGAGGGGCATGGGGGTGGGTCTTCCCACACCCTTGCTTTCCTGAGCGGAGAGGACCGCATAGAGGTGCCATCTTCTCGCAGACCTTGGAACAATTACATCGAGGTGAAAGGTGCACGAGCCAACAACCTGAAGGGTATCGACGTCCGCTTCCCCCTGAATGTGCTGACCTGCGTCACTGGTGTCAGCGGTAGCGGAAAGAGCTCCCTTGTGCGCGACATCTTCTATAATGCCATGAAGCGCCACATGGACGAGGTAGCTGAACGCCCAGGCGAGTTCCTGGAACTGAAGGGCGATATGAGGATGATTCGTCACGTCGAGTTCGTCGATCAGAATCCCATTGGCAAGAGCACACGTTCCAATCCCGTCACCTACGTCAAGGCTTGGGACGAGATTCGCAAGCTTTTTGCCAACCAGCCCCTTGCCCGTCAGATGGGCTATACCCCAGCCTATTTCAGTTTCAATACAGATGGCGGACGATGCGAGGAGTGTAAGGGAGAAGGAACCGTCACTGTCGAGATGCAGTTCATGGCGGACCTTGTCTTGGAATGCGAGAGCTGTCACGGTCAGCGCTTCAAACAAGATATCTTGGAGGTTCGCTACGAAGGAAAGAACGTTAACGATGTGTTGAATATGACCATCAACATGGCCATAGAGTTCTTTACGGAACACAAGCAGAAGAAGATTGTCTCTATGCTCAAGCCCCTGCAGGACGTAGGCTTGGGTTACATCAAGTTGGGTCAGTCCTCCTCTACCCTCTCAGGTGGTGAGAACCAGCGCGTCAAGTTGGCATACTATCTGGGCATGGAGAAGCAGCAGCCCACCATCTTCATCTTCGACGAGCCTACCACAGGTCTTCATTTCCACGATATCAAGAAGCTGCTCGCCTCTTTCGATGCGTTGATAGAGCGCGGACATACCATAATAATAATAGAGCACAACATGGATATTATCAAGTGTGCCGATTATGTTATAGACTTAGGTCCGGAAGGCGGAGAGGCAGGAGGCAACATCGTGGCATGCGGCACACCAGAGGAAATAGCAGAATGCAAGCAAAGCTATACGGGAAAATACCTAAAAAAAGAAAAAAAGTTAACATTGTGATAACAACGTATTCAGAAAAAACGTAACTTTGCATACCTGAAATGACCTGGAGTCGAGGAAAACATCATTTATACCAACGTTAAGGGAAAGAATAACTTTAAAATATATTTCGTCATGTATACAAAATTTCAAGAACATCTGAAGAAGGAACTGGCTGAAATTGAGGCAGCTGGTTTGTACAAGAACGAGCGCGTCATCGAGAGCCCTCAGGGTGCTGAGATTCTGGTTAAGGGTAAGAAGTGCCTTAACTTCTGCGCCAACAACTATCTGGGCCTTGCTGGTAACAAGGAACTGATTGAGGCCGCCAAGAAGGGTATGGATGCACGTGGCTTTGGTATGGCCAGTGTACGTTTTATCTGCGGATGTCAGGATCTTCATAAGAAGCTGGAGCAGAAGATTTCCGAGTTCTTCGGCACCGAGGATACCATCCTCTACGCAGCCTGCTTCGATGCTAACGGTGGTGTATTCGAGCCTCTGCTCACAGATCAGGATGCCATCATCTCTGATGCCCTGAACCACGCTTCTATCATCGACGGTGTTCGTCTCTGCAAGGCACAGCGTTACCGTTATGCCAATGCTGATATGGCCGACCTCGAGGAGCAGTTGAAGGCTGCCCAGAAGAACCGCTTCCGTGTTATCGTAACAGACGGCGTCTTCTCTATGGACGGTAATGTTTGCCCCTTGGACAAGATCTACGAGCTGGCTCAGAAGTACGATGCCATGGTAATGGTTGACGAAAGCCACAGTGCAGGCGTTGTTGGTAAGACCGGTCGTGGTGTAACAGAGCGTTACAACCTGCGTGGCAAGATCGAAATCCTGACAGGTACCCTGGGTAAGGCCTTCGGTGGTGCCATGGGTGGTTTCACAACAGGTAAGAAGGAGATTATCGACATGCTGCGTCAGCGTAGCCGTCCATACCTCTTCTCTAACTCTATGGCTCCCGGCTTGGTTGCAGCAGGCATCCGCATGTTTGAACTCATGAGCGAGAGCAGCGCCCTTCAGGACAAGCTGCACGAGAACACCGACTACTTCCTGCGCCGCATGAAGGAAGAAGGCTTCGACTGCAAGCCCTCAGAGAGCGCCATCTGTGCCGTTATGATCTACGATGCTGCCAAGAGTCAGCAGTATGCTGCCAAGATGCAGGAGGAAGGCATCTTCGTAACAGGTTTCTACTACCCCGTAGTACCCAAGGGTCAGGCACGTATCCGTGTACAGATTTCTGCTGCCCACGAGCGTGAGCACCTCGACAAGTGTATCGAGGCATTCAAGAAGGTAAGAAACGAGATAGAAAAATAAGCCAATAAACTATTAAGCTATTAAGCTATTAAGCAAATAAGCTATATTGATTTAAATCTATAATATGAAAAGAATTCTCATAGTAGGAGCTGGTGGTCAGATAGGTTCTGAGCTCACCCGCAACCTGCGTGATATTTACGGCGACGCCAATGTAGTCTGCTCAGACCTGCGTCCCCTCAAAGGCGAAATATACGAACGTGGCCCCATAGAGCGTATTGACTCTACCCAGATTATGCAGATTGCAGAGGCTGTCAAGAAGTATAACATCGACACCATCTACAACCTGGCAGCTATCCTTAGTGCTACTGCCGAGCTGAACCCCATGTTGGGTTGGAATGTAGGAATCGGTTCACTGGTCAACTGTCTGGAGGTTGCCCGCCTCTTCGGCTGTGCAGTCTTCACCCCCAGCTCCATCGGAGCCTTTGGTCCCAGCACACCACACGACAACACGCCTCAGGATACTATCCAGCGCCCCAACACCATCTATGGTGTAACCAAGGTTACTGGCGAGTTGCTTTCCGACTACTACTACACCCGCTTTGGTGTCGATACCCGTTCCGTACGTTTCCCCGGCCTTATCAGTCACCTAAGCCTTCCTGGCGGTGGTACCACAGACTATGCCGTAGAGATCTACTACGCCGCTGTCAAGGGCGAGACCTTCGTCTGCCCCCTCAAGCAGGGAACTTATATGGATATGATGTACATGCCAGATGCTCAGAAGGCAATGATAGACATCATGGAGGCAGACCCCAGCAAGCTGAAGCATCGTAACAGCTTCAACGTTACAGCCATGAGCTTCGACCCCGATATTATCTATCACGCCATCTGCAAGTACTATCCCAGCTTCAAGATGATTTATCAGCCCGAGCCCATCAAGCAGGCCATTGCCGATAGCTGGCCCAACAAGATGGACGACTCTTGCGCTCGCGAGGAATGGGGTTGGAAACCAGAGTACGACCTCGACCGCATGACGGAAGACATGATAAAGAACCTCAAGATTAAATTACTTGGAAAATAAAATCAAATCCCCCGAAAGCCCAACAAGGAACTTTCGGGGGATTTTTTGCATATTCACCTGTAATCCCTTTCTTTACGCTTATACCCTATCCTTCAGAAAACGCTTCAAATCACATTTTCGGAAAACACCAGTCACCTATCACCCTCATCCTTCCCATACTGCAGCCATACCCTACCCTTACCCGTGGAGGAGCTTAGGAGGAGCTTAGGAGGAGACAAGGAGGAGCCTAGGAGGAGGCTAGAGTGAAAAAACTGTTTTATTCCCCACTCATCAAAATCAAGCTAAAAGGAACACCACTATTACTACAATTACTAGCCACAATTTTACTCAACATTTCTGATAACTTGGAATTCTATAAAAAAATAATCTAAAGTTCCCCAATAAAATTGGCAAAAGACAACCAAAGTTCCCCAATAAAATTGGCAAAAGACAACCAAAGTTCCCCAATAAAATTGGCAAAAATGTTTGGAAACTCGTCAAAAAACGACTATATTTGCAGCGACAATCCGTTTTGGAAGTTTAAATCGGCATGAAAAGAAAGCTATACAATTCGCTAATAGAGTGGAAAAATGACCCAGACCACAAGCCGTTGGTACTTGAGGGAGCTCGTCAGGTGGGTAAAACCTGGCTGCTAAAAGAGTTTGGCAAGAACGAGTTCGACAACTTGGTTTATGTAAATTGCCATGATGACGAGCGCATGCAAAATCTGTTTCAGCAGGATCTTCATGTAGAGCGTATCATGCAGGCGCTCCAAGCTTTTACTCAGCAACCTATCAAGGCAGATAAAACGCTGATTTTCATAGACGAGATACAAGAGGCTCACAGAGGTCTTGATTGTCTAAAATATTTCTGCGAGAATGCTCGCGATCAGCATATTGTTGTTGCCGGGTCCTTACTGGGTGTAACCCATCGTCCTGGCGAGTCCTATCCTGTTGGAAAGGTCGATTTGCTTTATCTGTATCCCATGTCTTTCGAAGAATTCCTATGGGCTAAAGGAGAGGACATTTTAGCTGAGAAGATTGCTAACTGTGATTGGGATCTGATGAGTATCCTTGATACGAAGATACAGGAATTGTTAAGACAATATTACTATGTTGGCGGCATGCCCGAGGCTGTTCTGGATTACACCACTCATGGAGATGTAAATAAGGTAAGAAAAATACAAAAAGCTATCCTTAAAACATACGATAACGATTTTGCCAAGCATGCTGGCAACGAGACAGAACGCATACGACTAGTATGGAAGAGTATCCCAGCCCAACTGGCAAAAGAGAATAAAAAGTTTATATATGGAGCAGTGAAACCTGGGGGGCGCGCACGCGATCTGGAGTCTGCTATCCAATGGCTGGTAGATGCGAAACTCGCATTTAAAGTGCATCGTTGCACCAAGCCTACCATGCCATTAAGTTTCTACGAAGATTTCAATGCGTTCAAACTATTCACCCTCGACGTTGGCCTTTTAGGAGCGATGGCAAATGCCCCTGCCAGTTTGATGTTAACAAGCAATGATGTGTTTAAAGAGTTCAAGGGAGCTTTCTCTGAGAACTATGTTTTCGAGCAACTTAGGACATTTGACGATCTGAGCATCTACTACTTCAGCAAAGACAACTCTACCCAGGAGATAGATTTCCTTGTACAAACAGAAGAACGTATCGTCCCCATTGAAGTAAAGGCAGAGGAAAACCTAAGAAGCAAGTCACTTCGTGGCTTTGTTGTAGAAGATTATCCCAATGAACATTTCAAAGGTCTGCGTTGCTCCATGAAACCCTACATTGACCAAGACTGGATGGAGAACATCCCACTTTATGGGGTTCAGGGATATATCAATAGACAAATACAGAGCGAAAGGTAGATTCCCTGTATAGTGTCTTACGCCAGAAAAAGCCCAGGTACCTTTCACTCCCGCTCTTCCCATACTGCAGCCATACTCTAGCCTTACCCGCGGAGGAGCTTAGGAGGAGGCTAGAGCGAAAAATCTGTTTTATTCCCCAGTCAACAAAAATCAACTTGAAAAATAAATTATTTAACTTAATTCTTGTCCAAAATCAAGTTACTTTTTGCTCAAAAACAAGCTAAAAAGAATTCAGCCTCCAAACCCATCGTTTGCACGCTGAATTCGAGGAGTATTTAACGTGCAAACGATCCGTATTTGGGCTTCAAACTCTAATCATCCAATTCTTCGTCCCAATATGCCTGTTCATCTTCTTCTGTCCAAGCATTACCTCCTTTCTTCCCCGTATTATTCAATGCGCGAGCAAAAAGGAACATCACTATTACTGCTATTATTATCCACATCATTTTATTCAATACTTCTGTTCACATGGAATTCTGCGTACAAACCATCAGTATTTTCCCTTCATACATTTTATCAAATTCCCGTTTCATGTTTGCTTACGAAACTATCAAGTCGTTTCTTAATAGTCTCAAAATTAGTATTTAGGTCTAACGTACGTATATAAAGCGTATAGCCATCACGATGTGTTATTTGAGCATCGTCAAAATCAGTCTCCTTGGTCTTAGCATAGAGTAGCATACCGTCAACATTGTGAAGATGGCCTCTATCGTACTCATCCACGTATGTGCGAATTTGATAAAGATGATTATTCCTTAGTGTTTCTTTTCCATATTGTTCCTGCATAATTTTGGAATAATACTTGGTGTCAATAATCAACGTTCTCCCTCCTAATGACAAGAGCACATCAGACTGCATGATGGGCAGCACAGAAGTATCTGTAGCCTCTTCCACTATATTCCAACCTATCTGGGCCGCACTTGCTTTTGTCTCAGGATGATGCTTTTTGTAATATTCCAATACAAACTTTTCAAACAACCTGCACATGTGGTCATCAGAAAACTCTCGCATTTTGTACTTACCCTCTTCCGTAGTCATCAGCCATTCACTGACTATGAAATAGCAGAGGTATAACAGCATACGATAATTTCTATTATTACGATCAAATTTTAGCGTATTCCAACGGATGGCGTGAATATCTATAGGCTGCACTTGCAGAAAGAAAAGCATCAGTTTCTTTAGCTGCGATTTTCGTTCTTTTTTTACGTCAGAGTGTCTAATCAGAATAGATGCTGTTGTTACCAGAATCTGATTATAGATGTTGTTTTCAGACAACTCATCATAGTTGCAGACTATCTTCTGGCTATTACGCATTCTTTGGACAATGGTACCATTGATATCAATCTTACCCTTTACAGTCTGCATCGATTCATTTCGCGCAACATATTCGCGATATAGTCCCTGTTTCAGCTGATACGAAATGCCTCGTGCCAGAATTTCAGCAAACAAGTCATAGATGTCATCAAAGGATTCACCTTCTATCTCGACATAGTTATTCTGCCTAAGCTCTTGGAAAGCATAGGCCAACATGTAATAGATGTTGCGAATCAGTATGCCTTTGTCTTCTGTCATTTAATTGCAGTTCTCAGTTTTTGAGCTTCTTGGTTGAAAAGGTTGTCATTATCAAACCAATATTCCCTTAGCATCGGGATAATGTCATACTCAACAATGTTTTCTAACTCGTAATGATATCCTAAGTTGCAAAGATAGCTGTGTCCAATGCAGAAACCAGAGCCAAGAGAATCGTCGTTTTCAATTACTTTGTTCAATTCGACGATTGCCTTTACAAGATTATTAAGGTGAGGGTCATGCAATTTTCTTATTTCTTCCTCAAAAGCAACATTGTTGAAGCCAGGTTTCATCTCAAAGAATGAAAATCTTCTGCGTAGTGCATAGTCTATCATAGCCAAAGAGCGGTCTGCCGTATTCATCATACCTATGATATAGAGGTTAGATGGAACCGCAAACATCTCGTCTTTATATGCCAACTGAATTGGCTTGTCTCGATAGTCGTTTTCTATAAGCATCAACAGTTCGCCAAATATCTTGCTCAAATTACCACGATTAATCTCGTCAATAATGAAGAAGTATTTGTGTTCGCTGTCGGCAGCAGCACGCTTACAGAAACGGTAGAATACACCATTCTTCAGCTCAAAGCCACCCTCTTCGTTTGGCTTGTAACCCATCACGAAATCTTCATAGCTGTAATTTTGGTGGAACTGCACCTGCATCACTTTGCTATCATCTTTTTCACCCATTATAGCATAAGCGAGCCTTTTGGCGGCAAAAGTCTTACCTACGCCTGGCGCTCCTTGTAGTATCAGGTTCTTCTTTCTGAGTAGCAGATTTTCGAGCCTTTCATAATCGTGATAACTGACATAAACTTCATCAAGGAAATTCGACTTGGTGTATTTTTCTTTCTTTTCCTGTTTGGGGATAGGATTATCTCCACGTACCAATTCCATTATGATGTCGTATTCCTCAGCTGTAAGTTTGAAGAAAGAGCCTTGCTGATTCTTCATATACTCCATGTTTCCCAAACCTGGTGTTGTCCTCAATGTAGAATAATTGATAGGTTCAGGAAAGGTTTCTGTCTTCTTGAAGAATACCGATTTCCCATCATTGGCTTTGGATATTGTTAAGAGTCCAACTACCTGTTTTGTTGGTGTTGATTCATAGCCGATAACTATATCCCCCTCTTTTGCATTCAGGAAATGCTGGAATATTCTACGCTGATGGCCGTTCTCGTTGTAAAGGGTGTAGTCTTGTTCGTCACCGACCTTCATTTCTGAGATACTCCATATCTTAGGGCTAGCCACTAACCACCAATAATTTATATCAGACGATGGCGCTTCAATAGGTACTTCTACTTTATCTATCCTGTTAAACAATTGATTCAATTTCTCTACGTAATCAAGGTATGGCGTGATGTTGGTTAATGTCTTCATCGCATTTTTTCCGATAGCATCCCATTCACCAACATCCGTCCACCTTACCTTCCTAATATGCTTAAAGTCAGTAAGATTATCATCAAACATGTAGTCAGACTCGACAATCCCTCGACCAATGATTTTGCTCATTCCTCTTTTTGCAAAAACAACATCGCCAGGTTTCATCTCTTTCGCAAATTGCCATACTGCTAACGAATCATTTTTAGCAGAGCCTTCTGAAGGATAGTGAGTTTTTATCGTCCTCTGCATTTCATCGCGAGATGAATAATTAGCTAAATCACCCAATTCGTCCCAGCCTATACACATGAGACCTGCGCTAGTGCATAAAGTCCATTTTGATGCGCCCTCTCCTGGTGAATAAAGCCAATATGTTTTAGATACATCCTTAGGAGTCTCTCGTTTGCTTGCACCATCATTTTGGACATAAGCAAATTGAGAGAATTCTGCATAATTGGTACAGTCGACCTCGCCTAATTGCATTTTTGCATCAAGGCGTTCCATAATGCCCTTATACTCCTTGTATGGAACAAACCTATATCCTTTTAAGGTAGTAATTCCGAGTAATTTTAAATTGGCTCGATTGTTGCCATCTAAGGCAAGATATTTGTCAGGACGAACCCAAAACAAGCCCATTGTGATATTGTATTTGATAAGATACTGACCATTAAGTGCATCATAGGCATTCTCAATATCTTTATCAAGAACTGCGCACTCGAAAACATTCCATAGTCTTTCGATATCACCTTCCTTTCTATCCTTACCATAACCTATAAATGCACTTGAGAGGTTATTCATTTCAGGAACGCCAGAAAAATCTTCAGGTACAGGCGCGGATATATTAAAGAAAATCTTGTATTTAGCACAAATTTCTTTCTTTTTATCGTATGTTATTTTGCGGTTTATGACGGCAAAGATAGAAAATGGGTCTATGTCAGGAAGTCTTTCTTCATTTTCACCAACTTTCAAATGTTTGACATATCCATCCAAATTATCATATATCCAGTTAATTAACGGCTTTCTGTCGTTTCTGTAGTGCAAAAGTTTTTGAGCAAACTCTTTGTAAAATGGAATCCAAGTAAAAATCATATTATTGGGAATTAGTGTTAAATGTAAACTTCCGGCTGAGGATAATCGAGAGGGATATATCGCCAATTGAAAGGCAAATTCATAACATCAATTTCATCCAGACTCTTATCCATCAAACCATTTTCAATACTGTAGAGATAGATATTCTTCATATAATGTACCCACACATTGATGGGAGGCCACTCATTCCGAACGTCTTCATACCACTCAAACAAATCCATCTTACCCTTGGAAGAGTTACACGACTTACAAACCATAATGATATTATCCAAACAATCCTTCCCACCCTTTGCTCTTGGGAACACATGGTCTTTTGTAAGATGTAAAGGATCGATTTCCTTGCCACAATACCAGCAGTAATTGTTAGACTTTATCTTCTCAATGTTAAACTCGAATAAGTCATGAATCTGCCACTTCCCCTCCTTGTATGCCTTGAACGCCTTAGCGCGAATCATATAGCACATACGGTCATACTTCAACTTACCCTCTTTTCTCGCAACAAAAAGCATCTGCAGGTTGGCATACGACCAATACAATAGCCCACCAAAGGTCGTATACCTATGATATCGTTTCTCGCTCTCTTTTCTTATATCTATTTCCATTTTCGTCTTTCAATCCACTATCTTCACCTCGCCAACTCATCCATAATGTCGAAAGAAAAAAAACAATTGAACTTGAGCTGCGAGAGTGATAAATAATGTTCATGGTTATCTACCTTATATAATATATGGTTGTCTGGGCGCTAAGTTACAAAAAAATCAAATACCACAAAACGTTTATCGAAAAAACATTTTGGGCATTGTGGTTATAAGGCACACAATACGCCGTTTCACTCATAGCAAAAAAGTCTGGTTTTGCTAATTAAAACTATCAAATAGCTCGATTTTCCGACAATAATCCATGGATTATATGGAACATTTATCGTTTATCTCTACTTTTGCATTGTCAAGAAGAATTTCTTGACTACGCCGCTGAGTGCGGGGAGTAAGGCTTTACAGATACTGCTCCATTTAAATAAAAGGCTGCATCATGCATGGTGCGGCTTTTTATTTTTCGTATTTCTTTCGGAATCGTTTGTGGCAAAATCCACCCCGACCTGATTCACTCTCGCTTACTCTAAGATAATTCTTGCGACAGCAACATGCCCTTTCTCTGGAAGCAACATGCCCTTACTCTGGGAGCGAAAGGCCGTTTCTCTCATAGCAACATGCCGTTTCTCTTTTTGTGAAAGCTGTGGAATCGAGAAAGCACAAAAAAAAATCTCAGCGGTAGGGCTGAGAGGCTGGTATTATTGTTAATCTTCAACTGATTATATGACAAGTATTCCATCTGTTTCTATTTGTTTACGGAAAAACGGACGCATATTGCGATGATCCTGTATAAGGTCGACGTCACAGCCTAACAAATCCTCGAGATAACGAGCAGCCTCTACATGATTATAAAACTTAGGAGGCATACTAACAAAGAGATCAACATCACTTCCTTCATGGTGTTCATCACGAGCGACAGAACCAAAAATGCGCAGAGAGGTGATGCCAAAACGTTCTTTTAGTTCGCCGGCATGACTCTTAATGAGCTCTATGTATTCTTTTCTCGACTTCATGTGTCAACAAATAAATTATCGAAATGCTCGTATCGTACTGCAAAAATACGATTAAATTCTAATACGCACAAAGAAAAAGACGGAATTATTTACAGAACCCCATAAAAGCAAATAGCAACATGCCGTTTCTCTGGGAGTGAAAGGCCGTTTCTCTCATAGCAACATGCCGTATCTCTTTTTGTGAAAGATATGGAATAGAAAAAGCACAAAAAAAGCCTCTCAACGATGAGGCTGAGAGGCTGGTGGAAGATATGTTATTCGGACATATCTTTTAGTTCTCCTTCTTACCGCTCTCTTCAAACACGCGTTGCAGTTCTTCCTTTGGAGGCAAGGCTTTCAGAAGTTCTGGATCCATTTCGTCAGCAGTCTTGTAGGTGGCAACACCCATTGGTTGCTTGAAGTCCTGCATAATATATCCAGCATACTCTTTGTCGGCATGCCTGCAGAGGATGATGCCGATGGGGGCTTCTTCGTGACTGCGACGGTCGTCATCGTTCAGTATTCGCAGATAGGCACTCAGTTGTGCAAGATAGCTCACCTTGAAACCACCATTCTTCAACTCAAACACTACGGTACGATTCAAATCTCGGCAAAAAAACAAGAGGTCTATCCAGTGGTCATGCCCAAGTTTGTCGAAATGAACCTGACTGCCACAGAAAGAGAATCCACGCCCAAAGGTCATGATGAAGTTCTTTACATTATGAACGATACTGCTCTCTATCACTCTTTCGTCCACATCCTCGTCGTGCATACCCAACTCCTCTACATTGATATAGTCCAGAAGATATTCATCCTTGAACATGCGAATGGCTCGATATGCCTGCTTGTAGTCAGGGATGGTTGCAAGGAAGTTGTTGGGCATCTTGTCCTGATGGTGATAGAGGTCTTGCTTGATGGCCTTCTCCAAATCCTCTACGGTAGGTTTATAAGTATCAGCATACTTCATGTAGAAGACGCGCTCGTCATAGGCTTTCGCCTTTGCAAGAATGGCAATGTGATGTGTGAAGCTGATGCTCAGGAATTCACGCAACGGGAAGTCGGGTAAGTTTGACAATTGTAACTGGCGGATTTCTCTATCGTCTCCAAATTCGGCAGTCGCAACTGCCGAATTAGTGTTAATTTCTGTAAATTCATCAGTCGCAACTGATGAATTGGAACTCAACTGCGGAATTTCATCAGTCGCAACTGATGAATTGGATTCTAACAGCCTCCATTCCTCATAAAAAGTACGCATGTTGCGCATACTGGTTGCAGAAAATCCACGCAATCCAGGCAACTCCTGCTTCAATTGGTTGCTGATAACTTCGATAGCTCCTTGCCCCCAATTCTTCTTTCGGGTGTTTGCGGACACGTATCTGCCAATACCATAATAAAGTGCCAGTTGTTCCTGATTAACAGCTTTTGCGGCACGCGCCTGACTCTGTAGTATCGCGGTTTTGATGACATCCACCGCGTTTTGATATTGCTTTATATCGCTCATTGTTCGTACATGTTGTTATCGATCTCAAATGGGATTTTTCTATATATACATGCGAATGCCCACGTTATGAACACAAAGATACGAATTAATTTATGTACGCACAAAGGAAACACTGTAAAAGTAAAGCTTAAACCCAGAAATTATTGGCGCATTTTTCCCATTTTTAACCTCCCATATTCAAAAATCACGTCTAAAGTCCGATGGTTATCGGGGCCATTGGACGGGAGGTGTTGCTTTAAGACCTCCCGTATAACCTCCCGTCGGTTTAAAAGCTATAGTAACATTATAACTTAGCATTAAAGAAATACAGGAGGTCTTCAGGAGGTCTTAGAACAACACCTCCCGTCTCGTAAGATACCATGGCTGTCGAGCTGGAAGCCAATTATTGAAGATGGGAGGTCTTAAGTTAGATGAGAGATGAGAGATGATAGATGATTTTGAAATAATTTGACAATGGGAAAATTGCCCTCACCCTTCTCATAACGCTATAAGCCATAAGTATTTGTTCCCACGTTAGGAAAAATAATTTCCCTAGTGAGGCAGTAAATTTTCTCTAACTGGGCAGTAAAACAGGGGCGAAAAGGCGTTCAGAAAATTGTTTACAATGGAATCGGTTAGTGGTTAGTGGTTAGCGGTTAGCGACTTGAAACTATCTATCATCTATCATCTCTTATCTATAATCTATAACAACTTTTCTCTTTTCATTTTTCTCTTTTATCTCTTATTTATGTATTTTTGTAGCCAGAAAGTGATTGATAATAATTCACAATTCATAATTCATAATTAAGAGAGAAAAAATGACTCATAATTCATAATTGTGTTGGCCGCACTCGTTATTTCGATATATCATTATAACGTTGTTACGACAATTATTGCGGCCCATGTTCAATATTCAATATTCAACGTTCAATGTCATGAAACATACACTTCTTATTATAGCTTGCCTGCTTACGGCGGGTTTCTGTAACGCTCGAACAGAACGAGTGATTATTCAGGGGGACCACGGCAAGTTGGTGGCCGACCTGCAAACACCGGACGTGATGCCCAAGCATTGCCCCATAGTGATTCTATGCCATGGTTTCACCAGCAACAGAAACGGCGGACTGGAGCAGGGCATAGCTCATGAGCTGGAGGCCCAGGGCATTGCCAGCATCCGATTCGACTTCAACGGACACGGCGAGAGCGAAGGAGACTTTGTGCAGATGACCGTCCCCAACGAGATAGAGGATGCACACCATGTATATAACTGGGTGAAAGAAGACGGACGCTTTGGCAAGATAGGCATAGCAGGACACTCGCAAGGTGGTGTTGTTACCGCCATGCTGGCAGGAAAGATGGGCAAGAAAGCTTTCAAGGGCGGCGTGGTGCTGCTGGCTCCAGCGGGTGTGATACGCGATGATGCCATCCGCGGAACAGTAGCGGGGCAACCTGTAAGCGAGGGCGACCCATTAGACCCTCCTGAATACGTTGAGGTTTGGGGCCATCACTTGGGACGTGACTACATCAAGTCGGCCTTCTGGCTACCCATCTACGAGACGGCAGCAGGCTACAAGGGTCCTGCCTGCATCATACATGGAACAGCCGATCGCACGGTTCCCTACACATACGGTCTGCGCTTCCACCAACAATGGGAGAAGAGTGAATGGCATCTGCTGGACCGCTATGACCACGGCTTCGGTCCGCACCCCGAAGAGGCCATAAAAATAGCTGTTTCCTTCTTCAGAAAACAGCTAGAATAAGGGGGATCGGAGGCTTAGAAATAGAATCCAAGACCAATCTTGAGTCCTACTTTTGTTCCATCAGAGAACTTATTGAGGCAAGGCTCGAAATAGATGGCAGGCTCGATGCTGACATGCTGGTTCAGATAGTAGCAATAGCCAACCTCCAAGGGCAACTGCAAGAAATCATTTTGAGCGACAGAATGACGATACTGCAAGCCTGCGCCCAAGAAAATACCATTAGACTGGAAATAATAACGGGCGCCGGCACCCAAGACAACTTCGTTAAAATCTGGTCCATCCTGCCACTTGTGATCATAGCCTAAAATACCATGAATCATCCATGAATCTTCAATAAAATAACCACCGTTTGCAGAAAATCCCAAGCCGAACTTTTCGCCTGTGCTATAAGAGATGTTCAAACCCGTGAGAGATGCACCCACATACTTGGTTCCTTTTTCGAACTGTGCAAAAGAACTCATAGAAACCACTGCAAATAACAACAGCAAAAGACTCTTTCTCATAATAGTAATAAGACCTCCTTTAACTCTGCTACGAGAGAACTGCTTTAAGGCCTTCGGCAGTTTAGGTTATATTGACTTTTATATTTGCTCTTCCAGATAAAGAATCCAATTGTACAGCACACCATCATCACGAAACCTGCTATCAGTCCCCACTTATAGGGTAAGCTAAAGCCCTCGGGAGCGACTGTGATGTAAGAGGTACAAACCACCGTCATGAACATGGCAGGCAAGAGGCAGATACAATACGCCTTTTGCTTGCGAGCCAGCCAAACCGTTGCTGCCCACAAGGTGATGCATGCCAGCGTCTGATTGAACCACGCAAAGTAACGCCACAGGACATTGAAGTCCATAAACATCAGGGAGGTGGCAATAGCAAAGAGGGGCAGACAGAGAGCCAACCTCGTCCAAACATTCTTCTGACCCATATGCAGGAAGTCGGCAGCAATCAGGCGGGCACTACGGAAAGCTGTGTCGCCACTGGTAATAGGAGCAGCCACCACGCCAAGAACGGCCAGAATGGCACCTATTGTACCCATCCAACCCACACTCACCTCGTTCACCACAACAGCAGGATTACCCATAGAGGCCAATTTCTCGTAAGCCGTAGCACCAGCCTCGCCTGGCAACATACTGGCAAACTTGATAGTGGCAGCAGCCCATATAAGAGCCACAATACCCTCGGATATCATAGAGCCGTAGAAGATGGGGCGGCCGTATTTCTCGCTGGTAAGACAACGTGCCATGAGCGGGCTCTGTGTACCATGGAATCCGCTGATAGCTCCACAGGCTATGGTAATGCACAGCATGGGGAAGATGGGCAGGCCCTTGGGGTGATGAGAAACAAAAGGCTGGTCGGTAAGTTCAGGCAGCCATCCTTGTGCCGTATAAATATGCCATCCTATACCTATTGCCATTATCAGCAGGGCCAAACCGAACAAGGGGTAAATCTTGCCAATCAGTTTGTCTATGGGCAGGAATGTTGCTATCAGGTAATAGAGCAGTATTATCACAATCCAGAACCAATTGCTCCAAAGCCACCCTTGATCTGCAATCATATTATCGAGCAAAGCGGCTGGAGTGGTGATGAAGACGGTTCCCACCAATACCAAAAGGATCAGGGAACACAGACGCATCAGAATACGCATTCCCATACCCAGTTCGTCACCTATCAGCTCAGGCAAGGATACACCGCCCTTGCGGACGCATATCATACCACACATATAGTCGTGAACAGCTCCGGCAAAGATACAACCAAAAACTATCCACAAGTAGGCGGCAGGGCCGAAGAGGATACCCAGAATGGCTCCGAAGATAGGGCCCGTGCCGGCTATATTCAGAAACTGGATAAGGAAAACCTTCCAAGGGGAAATGGGCAGATAATCCACACCATCGCACTTGGCATAACAAGGCATGGAGGAAGTGTAATCCTTTGGGGAGAAAACTTTGTCAACAATGGCTCCGTAAATAAGGTATCCCAGGAGCAATGCAATCAGGGCAAAAGTAAAGGTTACCATAATTCTGTGTGTTATTCAATCTTTTTATTATCGTACCATACAAACAAAACAGTGAATACCGTTGTTATCACTGCAGCTATTATCTCGCTGGTTTCAACAGGAAGGCCAAAGCCATTGCCCTTGTCAACCAAGATGAACTCGCTGCTAACACTCAGCATAAATACGGCAGGAAGGAAAGCTATGCACCAACTCCAACGTGGCAGGATGCCCTTGCCGTCTTTTCTGTGATGTAGATAATGCGTAATAGTGAAGAAGGTGAAGGTGGCCAGTACCTGATTGAACCAGCTGACGTAGAGCCAAAGAACCTTGAAGCTGCTGACATTGAGCATAAGGATGGCAATCAGGAACAGAGGCGCAGCCAGGAGAACGCGGCGCAGAACCGTCTTCTGACCGAATCCACTGAAGTCGGCACATATCAGACGGGCAGCGCGGAAGGCTGAACCACCAGTACTCATGGGAGCAGCCACAATACCTAGAACAGCCAGCACAAGACCCGTACGTCCGAGCCAGTCATTACAGAGCATATTCACCAAAAGCGAGGGATCCATCTTGACCTCGGCAACCTGACCGTCGCGCACCACATGGGTCATGGTGTAATACAACTTCTCGTACGCATTACTGAAAGTATCTGTTATTCCGTAGAAAGAATTTACGTCCAAAGCATCTACAAACTTGATGGATGCGGCAGCCCAAATCAAAGCCACAACACCCTCTGTTACCATAGCGCCATAGAAACAGCGCAGGCCATATTTCTCGTTCTTGATGCAACGTGCCATCATAGGACTCTGCGTAGCATGGAAACCACTGACGGCTCCACAGGCTATGGTAATGAAGAGGCCTGGGAAAAGTGGCGTGGCACCCTCTACAGGATACCAGTCTGTGAACGAATCGGCAAAGGATGGGATGCTTCCCTCGGGATGTGAAAAGATACCTATGCCCACCAACACAGCCATCAGCAAAAGAGCGGCTCCGAAGATGGGATAGACGTTACCCACAATCTTGTCGATAGAGAAAACGGTAACAGCCAGATAGAAAAGGAAGATAAGCACCGTCCAGATAAGGCGTGTATCTGCAATGCCCACCAGCTGCACAGTCAGTTGGTCCATAAGGCCTGCAGGAATCATCACAAACGAGGCACCTACACAAATCATAAGCACCAGCGTTACCACACGCATCACCAGACGACAGGTACCGCCCAGCTCATCGCCAATAATCTCGGGCAGAGAAGCGCCGTCTCGACGAATACTAATCATTCCCGACATATAATCATGCATGGCACCGCCCAGCAAACAGCCCAAGACTATCCATAGGAATGCGGCAGGGCCATACAGAATACCCATCAAGGCACCAAAGATGGGACCTGTACCAGCAATATTCAGGAATTGTACGGTATAAACCTTCCACGTGGGCATGGGAATGTAATCTGTTCCATCAGGACGAGTGTAGCAAGGTGTCTTGCGGTCGGGATCTAACCCGAAAACCTTCTCTACAAACGTTCCGTAGAGAAAATATCCCAGCACTAGACAAGCCAATGCAATACAAAATGTAATCATACTTATTTTACCTTATTTTCTTTCTAATCCACCGCAAAGATACAATTTAATTTATAAATTGGCAATTTACCAATTATTTTTTTACAAATTACCCGTTTATTTTCATTAAGTCTCACAAGCATAGCTTGTTTTAGCGACAAGACGCGAAGACTTTAATTAAACATTATCGAAATATCGAAATTACGAAATATCGCCAACTCGATTACAAACAGTAAACAAACTTATAAACTCAATCTTTTCTTTTTTATCTCATAATTTATTATCTTTGTCGCATGAAAAAATATAAACGCCTCTTTTTTGCTGCCATTCTGCTTGCAATGGCTCAGTTTTCAATAGCTCAGGAATTGTTCTCGCCAGCCTACCCCGCACCCAAATATGAGGTAAGAGGTGTTTGGCTTACAACACTAGGCGGACTGGACTGGCCCAGAATTAAAGCCACATCGGCAACAAAACGCGAACAACAGAAGCAGGAACTCTGCCAGATACTGGACCAACTGAAAGCTGCCAAGATAAACACCGTGTTTATGCAGACACGCATCAGGGGCGCTGTTATCTACCCCAGCAAGATAGAACCATGGGACGTTTGTCTGACAGGGCAGTACGACAAGGACCCTGGCTACGACCCACTGGCATTTGCCATAGAAGAGACACATAAGCGCGGCATGGAACTGCACGCCTGGGTGGTGACGGTTCCCAGCTTTAAGATTAAAGATGCTGCCAAACTGGGCTCCAAGAGTCTGCTGAAGACACACCCCGAATTACTGAAGAAACATAACGATATGTATTACCTGGATCCGGGTCTACCTGGCTCCGACGACTATCTGGTAGGCATCTGCAAGGAGATTGTAAGCCGTTATGATGTGGACGGCATCCACTTCGACTACATCCGCTACCCCGAAAATGCCGAAGGCTTCCCCGATGGCGCAACCTACAAGAAATATGGCGGCAAGCAGTCAAAAGCCAATTGGAGGCGTGACAACATCACCCGCATGGTACGCAAATCGCATGCAGCCATCAAAGCTATAAAGCCCTGGGTAAGACTCAGTTGCTCGCCCGTGGGCAAGTTTAAGGATATGCGCCGTTTCTCCTCACGCGGATGGGACGCCTATGCGGCTGTCTATCAGAATGCACAGGGATGGCTACGCGACGGCATCATGGATATGCTCTGCCCCATGATGTACTTCCAAGGCGACCACTTCTATCCCTTTGCCGCCGATTGGCAGGAGAACAGCTATGGACGCACCATTGTCCCAGGTTTGGGCATTTACTTCCTTTCGCCCAGAGAGAAAGATTGGGACCTTGGCGTTATCCAGCGTGAGCTTTGCTACATTCGCGAACAGGGATTGCAAGGAGAGGCTTACTTCCGCAGCCAGTTCCTGACAGAGAACACGAAAGGACTTTATGATTATGTAAAGACTGCCTATTATCCCTACCCTGCCCTGCTTCCACCTATGACATGGGAAAGTAGCAAACGACCTGAGGCTCCAGAGGTTAAGGAGGAGCGTACAGGCCCTACAACTGGCTGCCTTAGATGGAAACCTGTTGATGGCTGTCGCTACGTAATCTATGCCAGCAAACAACTGCCTGTTGACACAACCAATCCTGCCAACATCGTTACAGTAACCTCACAAAGCGAATACCCATACAATCTGCTCTCCTCCACTCTCTTAGGACTGCACTTTAAGGTCACCGCCTTAGACAGATACGGCAACGAGAGCGAATAGTTTCCTTTATATATAATAAGGTAAGATAGCGGTTAGCGCCCCTACGCAGGTGTGAAAAATCCGCTTTTTTTCACATCTATTTCTTGTTTTTGTACGAAAAGGAATGTTTTTGTACAAAAAGGAATGTTCTATTCTATAGATTACTAGTATCTTTGACCGCTTTTAGGGTATATTCATATACCCAAAGCGGCAAAAAGAATGATTATTTGCGGCATTTAGGTAGAAATTTCAATTAACACAATTAATAATTTCACGGTATTAGAATTATGAAAAAAACACCTACTGAGAGTTCATGGAGACCGTGGTGGCAAGTGCCACTGCACAACTCTCCTAATGGCAGGCGGCTACATGCTACTGTCGTGTTATTAATGGCATTGTTGCTTTTGATGCCGCAAAGGGCAGGTGCCGTACTAGGTTCCGATATAAGCGGAACAGGCTTCTGGTACAGGTTCCTAATGCGCAATTACACTTACAACTCAAACAATAACGGTAACAAGCCATACGTAGATTTCTCAATCCCCTACTGCTATGATTATACGAGTTATACCGAGGGATTCATGGCAGCTCAGGGCGGTCTGAACATCTTGGTCAGTCCAGACGACGGAAAGAATTGGGTAAAGATTATCAACGTTAAGACCGATGCTAACCACAACTTCAACACCTCAGAGAAAATTGAGGGTTGTGACAAGTCTGGTACCCCCTACGCATGGAGCGACGGAACCATAGGAACCACTTACCATCATTATGTGCGTTGGTACCTCCCCCTAGCGTGGCGTAACTGTAAACTCATATTCAAGTTTCAGGGTAAATGGTGTGACAAAGACGGCGTAAATAATGTTCACGAGATTTTTACAAATGACAACCGCACCCTTTTCGAGAAATACACCGCATACAAATTCCAAGTGCGTACAATATCTTGGAATGGCAACTTCAAGATTGCACCTGACGGTA